>Ga0066839_10000046_pt1 | contig 54075 bp, 54 predicted proteins | sample ETNtaG_10_FD_66733 | JGI IMG/M metagenome (GOLD analysis project Ga0066839, IMG submission 66733) | Marine microbial and viral communities from oxygen minimum zone, Eastern Pacific Ocean - ETNP201302SV82 | ecosystem: Environmental > Aquatic > Marine > Oceanic | place: Pacific Ocean: Eastern...
ATCTACACCTGGGGGTTCGTACCTCACCCAAACCCCCGTCAGGGCGGGGTACCAGTCCCGGACACAAGTCTGCGGTCACTGCCCTCGCGGGGAATTCCTGCACCGCAGAAATTGCGGATCAAGTCGTTCCCTCCGGGGGCAGCGGTCGTTTTGAGGTAGAGCACCGGAGTGGGGGTCTAAGGTCGGGCGGTACCAAGAGGGCAACAGAAAGTTGGAGGGGCCGCCATGGCTGGTAAAGACAAGGGTGGTAGGAGCAGCAAGACTCCCGCCTCCAAGAGTGCCAAGGAAAAGCGACAGGCAAAGAGAGACAAGAAGGCAGGGAAGGGCACCCTCTCAACCTGATGGGGACTGGGCTGGGATTGGTAGATCCCCCTCCGACGCTCGGGTAACCCCGCAGTAGCCGTTCCGGGTGCGTGAATCCACACCCAGGGCTCCTTACGCCTGCTGGGCTTCTACAAGGCGGAGAGAGTCGGGCGCCCCTGAGGCCTACGGTTGGTCAGCCGGTTGTTGCTCCAGGTCGAGCTACCGGCCATGGAACGTCTCAGGCGTCCGACGACGGTCACGGACTCTCTGTTAGGAACGACTGGGGTACGGAGCGCCGGGTGAACAGCGCAGGGGGTCGGGGGTTCGAATCCCCCACGGCCCACCGCTCCTCCACGCGAGGGGTGGCAGACTCCCACCGTGACCAGGGAGCAACCAGAACGCCCGATCTTCGGACCTGAGGACCCGCGCCTCGATCCTCCGAACCCGCCGGAGATCCGGCCGGTGCGCTCGATCGTCAAGGCAGTCTCCTGGCGGACGGTGGGGACGCTCGACACGCTGCTCCTGTCCTTCGTGGTCCTGAGCCTCCTGGGTCCGTTCTTCGGCCTGGAGGAGGTGAATGCCGCCGACAGGGCGAAGATCGCCGCCTCCATCGCCCTGACCGAGGTGGCGACCAAGATGACGTTCTACTACCTGCATGAGCGTTTCTGGTCCCGGTTGCACTGGGACCGCTCCCTGGACGAGGAGGGCCACCACCGGGACGGTCGGCGGCGCTCGGCCACCAAGACGGCGACCTGGCGGTTGATCGCGAGCGTGGACACGATGGTGCTCGGGTTCGTCTTCACCGGCAGCCTGGCGACCGCCATCTCGATCGGCGGGTTCGAAATCTTCACGAAGCTGGTGCTCTATTTCTTCCACGAGCGCTACTGGGCGCGGATCCGCTGGGGGATCGTCCCGGGGAGTACATGAGCTTCGAGTTCGTTCCAGACGTACACGACCGGCACGATCGTCATCGCGTTCGGGTCCTGTCCACAAGCATCCGAGCGGTCGCGGTACCGTTGTTCGTATGACCAGCCCGGCGGAGTTCGACACGGTCACCGCCCGGTTCGAGGTGATTCGCGCCGAGTCGGGCAGGACGCAGGACGCCCTCGTGCCACGCTCGATCATGCGCGGCATCGCAGCAGGCATCTCGCGGGCGCCGACACTCCGGCGCACCAACCCGCTGAAGAGCCGCCAGCAGCGTGACCTGTGGGGACGGTTGGCGGACGAGGCGACGGCGCGACCCGAACACGTGGGTTTTGTGCTCCTCGGCGACGAGGGCCTACGCGAACTCGCCGAACGCCTGGGCGTGCGGCCGACGACGCTGGCCGATCGCCTCGCCGGATGGGGTAGGACACGTCCCCGGATGCTGCAGAAGTTCTACGGACGAAAGGTCCGGGGCGTGGCGCCGCTGCTCGCCGTCCAGGTCCCGGCGGCCACCGACCTGGTGCTCTGGGCCGCCGTGACACGCTCCACCCTGGATGTCGTCGACGGACGCTTCCCCCACCCACTCCTGGTGGCCGACGCCGTCGAACGCCTGGCGATGCTGGGTACCACCGGTCCCGTGTACGAGACCTGGCCACTCCTCGACGACGCGGTCGAGGACCTGGGAGCCGCCATTGCCCGCAAGGGCGGCGAGCCGCCCCGCCGTCGCCTGGAAACGGGTCGGAAACGCTGATTCCGCGGGGTCCGGATATGTGGACCGCCGCAGCCCACGGGAGCCGTGAACCTGGTTCTTCGGTCACACCTCCGCCCCTCCGACCCTCCCAGCCCGTAGCGTTTTGAGGTGGCAACTTCTCAGAACTCCGGGGGCACGCGCCCCGACCTCCGCAACGTCGCCGTGATCGCACACGTCGACCACGGCAAGACGACCCTCGTCGATGCCCTACTCCGCCAGTCCGGCGTGTTCCGGGCCAACGAGGACGTGGCCGAACGCGTCATGGACTCCATGGACCTGGAGCGTGAGAAGGGGATCACCATCCTCGCCAAGAACGCGGCGATCCGCCGGGACGACGTGAAGATCAACATCGTCGACACGCCAGGTCACGCCGACTTCGGCGGCGAGGTGGAGCGCGCCCTGACCATGGTCGACGGGGTGGTCCTGCTCGTCGACTCCGCCGAGGGACCACGCCCCCAGACCCGGTTCGTGCTACGCAAGGCGCTCGAGGCCCGGCTCGCCATCGTGCTCGTCGTGAACAAGGTCGACCGGCCCGATGCCCGCCTCGCCGAGGTCGTCGACGAGACCTACGAACTGTTCCTGGACCTGGATGCAACCGAGGACCAGATCGAGTTCCCGATCGTCTACACCGATGCCCGCGCCGGCACCGCCACGCTGGACCCGGCCGTGCCCGGCACCAACATGGATCCCTTCTTCGACGTGGTCATCGACCACGTGCCGCCGCCCTCCTACGACGAGGACGCCCCGCTGCGGGTACATGTGACCAACCTGGACGCCTCGCCCTACCTGGGCCGGATCGCCGTATGCCGGATCGACAGCGGCACCCTGAAGCGCGGGGCATCGGTGGCCTGGTGCAGGACCGATGGTTCGATCCAGTCGGCCCGCATCGCCACCCTCACGCTCACCGAGTCCCTGGGCCAGGTCGACGTGGAGGAGGCCGGCCCCGGCGAGATCGCCTACGTGTCAGGAATCGACGGCGTCACCATCGGCGAGACGCTCGCCGACCCGGCCGATCCCCGGCCCCTGCCGGTCATCACGGTCGACGAGCCGACGCTCTCAATGGCGCTCGGGGTGAACACCTCACCGGTTGCCGGCAACGACGGCACCAAGCTGACGGCCCGCCAGATCAAGGCACGGCTCGATGTGGAGCTGGTCGGAAACGTCTCGATCCGCGTACTTCCCACGGAGCGCCCCGACACCTGGGAGGTCCAGGGCAGGGGCGAGCTGCAGTTGGCGATCCTCGTCGAGACCATGCGACGCGAGGGATTCGAGATGACCGTCGGCAAGCCGGCCGTGCTGCTCCGGGAGATCAACGACACCCTCCACGAGCCGACCGAACGTCTCTCGATCGACGTCCCCGAGGAGCACGTGGGTGCTGTCACCCAGATGCTGGGCGAGCGCAAGGCCCGTCTGGACGTCATGACCAACCACGGCACCGGTTGGGTCCGCCTGGACTACGTGGTGGCTGCCCGGGCGCTCATCGGATTCCGGACCGAGTTCCTGACCGAGACCCGTGGCACCGGCATGCTCCACCATGTGTTCGAGGGCTGGGAGCCGTGGATGGGAGAACTGCGTATTCGCAAGGGCGGCAGCATCGTGGCCGACCGTCAGGGCGTCGCCACGCCGTACGCCATCACCGGGCTCCAGGAGCGGGCGACGCTCTTCATCGGTCCGACCGAGGCGGTCTACGGCGGGATGATCGTCGGCCTGAACCCCCGGGCCGAGGACATGGACGTGAACATCTGTCGTGAGAAGAAGCTCACCAACGTGAGGGCCTCGTCATCTGACGACACCATCCGCCTCACCCCGCCCCGCCGGCTCTCTCTGGAGCAGGCGCTCGAGTACATCGCCGACGACGAGTGCGTCGAGGTGACGCCCGCCGTCGTGCGCCTCCGCAAGGTGGAGTTGGACGCCGGTGCGCGGGCCCGCACCGTCAAGAAGCTCAAGAACGCCCGGGTCTGACCTTCCGATGGCCGTCAACGTGCTGGGCACCCCGCTCCAGGAGTGCGGTACCGACCCGATGACCGGCTTCTTCCGGGACGGGTGCTGCAACACCGGCACCGACGACATGGGCATCCACACGGTGTGCGCACTCATGACCGAGGAGTTCCTGGAATTCTCGGCCAGTGCCGGTAACGATCTGTCGACCCCCCGTCCAGGCTTCGCCGGCCTGAGGCCCGGGGACCGCTGGTGCCTCTGCGCCCCCAGGTGGCAGGAGGCCCACGAGGCCGGAATGGCTCCGCAGGTGGTGCTTGCCGCCACCCACATCCTGAGCCTGGAGTGGGTTGACGCTGAGGCCCTCAGGGCCGCCGGGGTGGATCGCCCCGACTGATTCCGGTCGCCGTCGGGCCCCGGAGACCGGGGTCTGCCACCAGACGCCCCTGCGTCGTCCGGTTCGTCATCGGCCCATCTCGTCCGCGAGTCGAGGGATGAGCAGCTCGAAGGCCGCTCGCCAGTCACCGATGATTCCGATGTCGCAGGCGGACCACAGCTCGCAGTCCGGATCGGGGTTGATGCCCACCACCGTCCCCGCTGAACCGACGCCGACCGTGTGGTTGAACTTCCCTGAGGTTCCGATCGCCAGGTAGAGCCGCGGGGCGATGGAGTGGCCGGTGATCCCCACCTGGCGGGCACGGGGCATCCAGCCGGCGTCGGTGACACGACGCGTCGCGCATAGCTCTGCTCCGATCGCCGCAGCGTGGGCTTCGATCTCGGGCAGGTCGACCGGGTCCACACCCACCCCTATGCCGATCACGACGTCGGCATTTGCCAACTGGTCCCGATCGTCGTCGCGGTGACGCTCGATGATCCGAGTCCGCGATCCGGGGACGACCTCCAGATGCTCGACGGCGAAGGGCCCGTTCGGCCGGGGGCGGAGCCCGGGGAGGATCCCGGGACGTATTGTCGCCATCTGGACCGCTGAGGTACACGTGATCTCGGCCACCATCCGACCGCCAAACGCCGGCTTGAAGGCCACCAGGCGTCCATCCCGGGCCTCCAGCCCGATGGCGTCACCGGTCAGGCCGGCTCCCAGGCGGGTGGCGAGGCGTGCCGCCGCCTCGCGTCCCCACGCAGTCCCCGGGGCCAGCACGGTCCATGGTGCATCCCCGGACAGGCGCCCGGCCAGCATCCGGGCCACGTCCTCGGCGCCGGTGGTGCCGGCGTGCCTCAGGACCCGGTCGACACCCTGCCCGCTGAGGGCCTCCCAGTCGTCGACCACGTCGATGGACATGACGCAGCGCCCTCCGATCGCAGCCGCCAGGCCTGCCGCTGCTCCGAGTAGTTCGGCGTTCACCCGGTGGCGCCCGGGTTCGCCCAGCACCACGACGTCGCCTCCCTCGCCGTCTCCGACCGGTCGGGCCACCTCCTCGGCGGGCCCGTCCACGCGCATGTCGAAGGCGCCCCGGGCCCGGAGCACCCTGACGACGCGCTCGACCTGCTCGGGCCCCACACCATCGAGGTGCTCGCCTGCCCGGTCCACGTCCACCACCCTGATCCGACCGACCGTCGTCGGGCTACCGTCGGCTCCCCATGGGCCGGGCCCCAGGTCTGTGGCGCCGACCACCTCTATGAGGGCCGGGTCGACGGTGGCCCAGGCCTCCGGATCCTTGACCTTGCACGGGTCGCAGAGCCGCTCGGCGCATGACACGACGGCCGGCAGGTCGACCTCGACCCGCACCCATTCGTCGTCATGTTCGAGCAGGGCGTGCACCGTGCCGTCGTACACCTCGAGCTGGCGTGCCCCGGTCAGCAGGGGCAGCTGCAGTAGTTCGGCCAACTGGGCGGGCACCTGACCGGTGTCGGCGTCGACGGAGTTGCGGCCGCAGAGCACCAGGTCCCATGGGCCGCTCCGTTCCAAGGCAGCAGCGAGTGCCCGTGCCGTGGCCAGGGTGTCGCTCCCGGCGAAGGCATGATCGGACACGTGGATGCCACCGGTGCAGCCACACAGGATCGCCTCGCGCAGGACCGTGTCGGCCGACGGTGGGCCGAGCGTGATCGCCGTACACGACCCGCCTGAGGTCTCGGCGAGGTCACAGCCTGCCCGCACGCCGCGACGGCAGTAGTCGTTCATGTGGAGTTCAAGGCCGTCTCGCACCAGGCGCCCGTCCGCACCCAGCCGCATCTCGACGAACTTCGGTATCTGCTTCACCAGTGCCGCGATCCGCAGGGGTCGGTCACCTCCCGTATGGGCCATCGGGCCAACGTACCGGTGCGTGTGGCTCCGTCGGGACGACGGGTGGCCACCGGCGGGACCGGTAGCGTCGGGGTCGTGGCCAGCTTCGAGAGCGAGAACTTCCTTGTGGCAGCCGACGACCCCGCCGACATGGTCGAGGCGCTTCTCGAGGTGGCTGGTCAGCCCGGCTCGTGGCTGAACATCGAACCTGACGTCCAGGACTCGCTGCGCGCCGACGTGTCCGGGCTGTTCTCCTGGTTCTCCGCACGGGGATCACAGGTCCCGGTAGGGACGCTGGTGGCGGCGTCACCCCGCAGCCCGGCCTCCATCGGCATCGACCACGGCTCCGGTCGGGGGGCCGGCGACCGTCTCACCGCGGCCGGCATCGGTCCTCCACCCGGCTGGGTGCTGCGTCAGGACCACCCGAAGCGGGGCCTCGTCTGGGAGTCGCCTGCCGGACCGGGGACCCCCGCGGAGGCTGCGGCCGTGGCCCGCCTCTTCATGGAGGCGACCGAATTGTTCTGCCAGCTCCAGGTCCCCGGACGCTGGAGGGTCGGGATCCACACGCCGAAGGCCTGAGGCTCGTCGGCAGCGTCAGCCCTCCCTGACCGCCGCCATGACCAGGGCGATGACGGCGTCGGCGTCGACGCCGTAGGCGACCCGGCAGTTGGCCTCGGCAGTGCCCCTGGTCCCCCGCTCGTCCACCAGCGTCATGCCCCGCGTGTGGGTGCCGGTCAACTCGACCCGGACAGAGCGGGCCTCCAGCGTGAACAGCTCCGGGTGGGTCACGGCCAGCACGGCACAGGGGTCGTGCACCGGACCGTCGGCGACCTCCTCCTCGGCGAGGTGGAACACCGTGTAGAACTCCAGCAGCCCGGCCATGGCATCGCCGACCGGCGAACCGATCGTGCTGCACTCTGCGGCGTGGATCGCCCCCATCCGGACCTGGTGCGTGAGGTTCAGGCCCAGCATCGTCAATCTGGCGCCGCTCCGGAAGACCTCGTCGGCCGCCTCCGGGTCGGCGAAGACGTTGAACTCGGCCGCCGCCGAGACGTTTCCGACACCCAGGGCGCTGCCCCCCATGATGGTGATGGATGCCACCCGGTCGGCCAGGCCCGGGTCGGCCCGTAGGGCCAGCGCCACGTTGGTGAGCGGACCGATCGGCACGAGGTGCAGGCCCTCCTCCGAGCGCGTGGTCTCGATCAGGTATCCGACCGCATCGTCGGAGTCCGGTCCACGTTCGGGCTCGGGGAGGACGACGTCCCCCAGCCCGGTTTCGCCGTGGACGTGCATGGCGAACTCCTGCGCCCCGACGAGCGGCCCATCGGCGCCTGCATGGACCCCCACGTCCAGGCCCAGTAGCGACCTCAGCCGGCAGGCGTTGGCGGTCGTGTGCTCCAGCGGGACGTTGCCGGCCACGGTGGTGATGCCGACCAGGTCGGCCCAGCGGGAGGCGGCGATGATCGCCATCGCATCATCCACTCCGGGGTCGCAGTCGATGATCATTCGCGGCTTGGCAGGCGTGGGTTCCGACATGTTCAGAGTGTGCCCGCCCGTCCGGACATTGAAGCCTCGATGTCGGAGGTCGTCGGCATCGCCGGCTGGGCGCCCGGTCGGGTGGCGGTTACCGCTCCGGCGTGGACGGCCCTCTCCACGGCGACGCTGAGCTCCACCCCCCGGGCCAACGCCTCGGCCAGCGCACCACAGAACGAGTCTCCGGCGCCGGTCGTGTCTACCGGGTGGATGGTGGGGGCGGGGACCACCAGGTGGTCATAGGGGGTTACCAGCAGTGCTCCGTCGGCTCCCCGGGTGACCACCACCGTGTCAACGGGCAGGGAGCGGGCCTGGGCCGCTACCTCGTCCACCTCGTCGGCAGGCTCGGCGCCGACCAGTTGCGCCAGCTCGATCGCATTGGGCACGAGGACGTCGACCAACTCGAGCAGGTCGCCCGGCAGTGGAGCGGCCGGTGCCGGATTCAGGATCACCCTGCCGGTGGCCAGTCGGGCCGCAGCGGTGACGGCCTCCATCGGTACCTCGAGTTGCAGGAGGAGCACCGCTGCATCCCGGACGACGGTCGCAGCGTCCACGACATCCTCCGGGCCGACGCGTCCGTTGGCCCCCGGGCTGACCACGATGGCGTTGTCGCCGGCGGCGTCCACGCCGATCAGGGCTATCCCGGTCGGGGCATCCGGGTCCACCCGGAGCAGCCCGGTGTCGACGCCGGCCGTCTCCAACGACTCCCGGAGGGTCACGCCGGCATCGTCGGGTCCGACGCGTCCCACGAAGGACACCGTGGCGCCGAGTCGGGATGCGGCAACCGCCTGGTTGGCGCCCTTGCCGCCCGGTACGAGGGCATGGTCGCCGCCCATGACCGTCTCGCCGGTAACCGGATGGTGGGGGACGGGAACGACGATGTCGAGGTTGGCCGAGCCGAGCACGACGACGGTTCCGGAGCTGTCCACGGCTTCAGCATGGCACCCGACACCGCTCCTGCCCGGGCCAGGTGTGTCAGCCGGTCCTCAGGTGTTCCGTGACCAGGGTGGACGCGGTGGTCCGGCGGTCCAGGAACCCGGCCACGTCTGCAGCCACTGCAGCCCTGGAGTCCGATGCCAGGTAGAAGTCGTCGCGCCAGGCATCCTCGGAGGCGAACGAGAGTTCCGAGATCGCGTCCGGAGCAGCGCCGACCGGCGACCCGGTGGCCACCACGTTCTGGCGGTAGCGGTGCATGCCGTGGTGGCGGCAGGCGACCGATGCGTGGGCGAGGTACCGCTCGACGAAGGTGGCGTCGTCCAGCCCGTCCAGGCGCCGGACGAAGGAGACCATCTTCACCGCCCGGGTCGGATCATCCACGCCGGGGTGGTCATCCCACACGAGGCGACGGTCGGCTGTCCACGAGGCCAGGATGTCTGACGGACCCAGGAGCCCGTCCGGGACCGCCGCACCGGCCACCAGCCACGCCAGGCCACCCCAGTGGGGCGGTGCCGTGTCCATGGAGCGTTGACCGAGCAGTTCCAGTCGATCGTGGTCGACGACGTCCACGGAAAGGACCCCCGGGAGGTCCAGCAGCCTTTGAACCGGGTCGTCCGACGGGGGCCCCGCATGTCGGTTCAGGAGTAGTCCGCGGACCCGCACCACCTGACCGGCATGGTCGTCGCCGAGGCGGTCGGGCAAGATCGGATCCCCAGGTCGGTCCGGGAGTTCAGTCGGCCGGGCCGGCTTCGAGGTCGTGGAGGCGCTCCACCGCACCGACCAGCACCTTGCGGGCCAGCGACGGGTTCTCGTCGAGCATCGACGAGAACTCCCGCCGGTTCAGGGTCTCGATGAGCATGTCGGTCTCGGCGACCACGGTCGCCGACCGCGGGGCGCCGACTATGAGGCTCATCTCGCCGAAGAACTCCCCGGGGCCTAGCGTGGCGATGAGGCGGCCGTCGCGGCGGACCGATGCCTGGCCGTCCACGATGATCATGAACTCGCGACCGGTCTGGCCCTCGATGGTCAGGGCCCTTCCGGCCTTCACCGGTACGCAGGTCATGAGACGGGCCAGCGACTTCTGCTGGGTCCTGGTCAACTCCGAGAAGATGCCGATTCCCTCCAGCGCCGCCTGGCAGGTGTCGGTTCCGCCCCTGCTCTTCCTGGATGCCATTTCGGTTCCCTTTCTGGAGGTCCCGGTGGGTCCGGGCCGTACATCCAATGATGGCGCGGGAGGTGACGCTTTGTCCGGGTTGGTGACCGGTATCACCTGTGCCATCGGGCGCACCTGGTGCCCGGTCCGAGCCGGGCGGTCGTCGGGCCTACTTGATGGCAACGGGTGCGACCGGGCTACCCACGCCGCCCACGAAGGGTTCGGGGGTGGCTGTGAGGAAGAACTCGTAGACGCCGTCAGTGGCACAGTCCTCAGAGAGGGCCTCCAGGTCCCAGTTCTGGCCCTGGGTGAGGCCCATGTCCACGAGGTGCAGCATGTGGACGGCCAGGGTGTCGGCCTCCGACGGGTACACCTCGAACGCCAGGGTGTCGTTGGCGACGGCCGCCACGTCGTGGGCGTGCAGCCACGGCACGGTCGAGAGCGAGAGGCCGGCGTTGGAGCCGTCCTGGCCGGGGCCGAGGCAGTAGGACATGCCACCGCCCGAGTGGTAGAGCGACATCCGTCCGGTCCGGACCAGCACGATGTCGCCCGCCTGTACCTCCACGCCACCCATCTCGGCTGCGGCATCCAGGTCGTCGGCGGTGATGGCGTAGGGGCACTCGAGCAGGTCGACACCCCGGGCCCGGGCCACGTCCAGCAGCACCCCGCGTGTACACACGCTCCGCAGGTTCTGGATGCCGCACCGGGTGGCGCCATCGGTCGCGGTGATGCTCGAGGCGTCGTAGCCGTTGTAGACCATCCCCGAGTAGGAGACGTGGCAGAGGCCGTCCCAGTGGGTGCCGGCCTGCAGGCCGAATGAGACGTGGTCGTCGCTGGTGTGGAAGGCGTCCGGGTCACCGTCCGGATCCATGCCCTCGTTGATGGCGTGCAGGACCATCGTCGGGTTGTCCCGGCCGGGAACGAACCCGACCTGGATGCCCTCGTGTTCCAACCCGACGGCCAGCGGGATGGTCCTGCCGTGGCGGATGCAGTCCCGGGCGGCGAGTACCACCTCGGGCGTGATGAGGTTCAGGGTGCCGAGCTGGTCGTCGTCGCCCCAGCGGCCCCAGTTGCGGACCTGCGACGAGATTTCGAGGAACTGCTCGGAGAGTGGCATGGTGGCCTTCCTGGCGGTAGGGGATCAGTAGCCGGCGACGGGGTCGACGACGTCGATGAGTGCCTCGCCGGCCAGCCACCGGTCCAGGTTGTCGGCGAAGGCGGCATGGAGGCGATCCAGGGCACCGGGATCGGACCACGAGACGTGTGCGCTCAGCCTGACACCCGGGTGGGAGTACAACCAGTGGCCGCCGGGCAGCGGCTCAGGTTCGCAGACGTCCAGTGACGCCATGCCGAGGTGCCCGCTGTCCAGCGTCCGGCGCAGGGCGTCCTGGTCTACGAGGCGGCCCCGGGCGATGTTCACGAGGTGGGCACCGGGCTTCATCGCTGCGAACAGGTCATCGTCGAACATGTGCTCGGTTTCCGATGTGAGGGGTGCGCCGATGACGACGTGGTCGGCGTCGGCCACCGCGTCACGGACGTCGGTGGTCACCTCCACGCCCGGCACCGGACTGGGTTTCCCGGAGCGGGTCACGGCGACGATCCGGCAACCGAACGGGGTGAGGCGTTCGGCCACGGCGCGGTTGATCGAACCGAGGCCCACCAGGCCGACAGTGGAGCCCTCCAGGGATCCCAGGTCTGCCAGAACCCAACGGCGGGGAGGTTCTGACAGCCAGTGGTCGGGGAGCTGCTTGACGACGGTCAGCAGCATGGCGACCACCCACTCCGATATCGGGACGGCGTTCACCCCGCGGGCACACGTCAGGGTGCGGTCGCCGAGGTGCTCGAACGGGAAGTGGTCCACCCCCTGGCCCAGGGCCTGCACCCATCGGACTCCCCGTTGCAGCACCTCCTTGAAGTTGCCGGTGCGGGCGGCCTGCGTGATGCAGACCTCGCCGTACACGTCTCCGTCCACCGGCCCGTCGGTTGGTACCGGTATGAACTCGACGGTGGGGAACCGTTCGCGGATCGCCGGTGTGGGGAAGTGCTCGCCCCAGAGGTGGACGAGGACCCGGGTTGCGGCGTCTGGTGGATCCATCATCGGGAGTCTGGCACGGCCCCGTTCCGGGCCCGCTTCAGCGGGTCCGTTCGCGTATGAGGATCTCCTGGGCCACGGTGGCGACATGCACGCCCGACGGGGCGAACACCTCTCCCACGCTGAGGCCTCTGGCGTTTGCCAGGCCGTGCGAACGGTGGTCGTGGAGCAGCCATTCGTCGGGTGGTGGAGGCCTGTGGAACCAGATGGCGTGGTCCAGGCTGGCCCCGATGAAGACGTCGCTGTAGTCGGTGTCGTCCTCGCGGACCTCGCCGATCCTGGGGTGGGTGCTACCGACCGCGTCCGTCGGGATGTCGTCGGATGTGAAGGCCAGGGCGCAGGCCTGCATCATGGGATCGTCGCCGAGTTCGTCCCGAACGCGTAGCCAGATGGAGGATCTCCCGGTCGAGCGGTGGGCGATCCGTCTTCCCAGCAACTCCCAGTCCTCCACCGTTCCCGAGCCGGGCTCGCCGGCCTCGGCCGGCAGGGTGGACTCCTGGACGTCGACCTGGTCCTCGAGCACCTGGAAGGAACATGACAGGTTCAGGATGGCGCCGTCGGACTGGCGTGCCACGACGCGCCGGGTGACGAAGGAGCGACCGTTGCGGATCCGGTCCACCTCGTAGCGGATCGGCTCGTCGCTTGTGCCGCCCCTGATGAAGTAGGCGTGCAGCGAGTGGACGTGGTGGTCGGCGTCGACGGTCGACTGGGCGGCCCGAAGGGCCTGGGCAACCACCTGGCCGCCGTAGACGCGTCCCCACGGGTATTCGGGGCTGATGCCCACGTAGACGTCGGGGCCGTGGGCCTCGAGGGCCAGGAGCGTGGCGAAGTCAGGGACGTCCCAGGCCATCGTCAGCTTCCGTCCACGATCTGCCCGCGGTGCAGGGCCATGGCTGCGTGCAGGGCGATCCCGTGGACCAGCCCGTCTTCGTTCAGGACCATGCGGTTGGAGTGCAGCGATGGTGCCGACAGGGGATTGGGTTCGGTCGTCGGGCAGACGCCCAGGAACGCCATGACACCGGGTACCTGCTGGAGTACGTAGGAGAAGTCCTCGCCGCCCATCTGGGGGGCCGGAAGCACGCGGTGGCTCTTCTCGCCGAGCGTGGTGCGGCAGACCTCGGCGAACCTGGCGGCCTCCCCATCGTCGTTCAGGGTGACCGGGTAGCCGTCGACCAGCTGGATGTCGGCTGTGCACCCATGGGCTTCGGCCACGCCCCTGATCGTGCGGGTGACGGCCTCGCGGATGTGGGTCCGGGTGCGTTCCGAGATGCAACGGATGGTTCCCTCGAAGAAGGCGGTCTCCGGGATGACGTTGGTCGTCGTGCCGGCCACCACGTGGGCAATGGTGAGCACCGCAGGGTCGAATACGTCCACCTCCCGGGTGACCGTCGTCTGTAGGGCGGTGATGATCGCAGCGGTGGCTGGGATCGGGTCGCTGGCACGGTGGGGGGCCGAGGCGTGCCCGCCGCGTCCGCGGACGGTGACTGTGATGGAGGTGTCGCCGGCCAGCAGGGGGCCGGGTCGACACGATGCCGTGCCGACGCGCTGGTTGGGGGTGATGTGGAGGGCGAAGGCCCGGTCCACGCCGTCCAGGACGCCCTCGTCGATCATCAGGCGGGCGCCGGCATAGCCCTCCTCGCCCGGCTGGAACATGAAGCGGACACGACCGGTGAGCTCATGGCGTCTGGCGGCCAGCACCCTGGCGGCACCCACCAGCATGGCGGTGTGGGCGTCGTGGCCACAGGCGTGTGCCCGGCCGTCGATGGTCGAGCGGAACTCGAGGTCGGTGTCCTCGGTCATGGGGAGGGCATCGGTGTCGGCCCTCAGCAGGACCGTCGGGCCATCGGTGTCTCCGACCAGGTCGGCGACCACGGAGCTGAGGCCACTTCCGGTCCCGACCTCCAGCGGCAGCCCGTGGAGGGCGTCGAGCACAAGCGCCTGCGTGCGGGGGTTGTCGAGGCCCAGCTCCGGTTCCGAGTGGAGGTTGCGACGCAGTGCCACGACGTCGTCCAGAACGGTGCCGGCTGATTCGAGGAGGTTGCCCATGACTCCATCATTGCCGAGGGTCGCCGGGTTCACAGGACCGGGAAGCCAACGGGCAGACTGCACCCGTGGACCTCACCATCGACCAGATCGGCACTGCGCTGGACGACCTGCTGGACCGTCGCGATCCCTCCGGATCCTCCACGGTGCTGGGTGCCGGAAGCGATGACCTCGAGGCCGGGCGACACTTCCTTGCGTCGCTGGTGGACGGTGGATGGATGGTGCCGACCTGGCCCATGCGCCACGGTGGCCGCGGCGCCGACGCCGCCGAAGCGGCCCTGATCGAGACCGCCATGGGCGACTACGCCATAGCTGACATGTACCCGTACGGGGTGGGCCTGAACCTCGTGGGCCCGGTGCTCCTGGACCGGGGCACACCCGTCCAACAGGACCGGTGGCTGCGAGCCATCGCCGACGGATCGGAGATCTGGTGCCAGATGTTCTCCGAGCCGGATGCCGGATCGGACCTGGCCAATGCGGGCATGCGGGCCGAGCGCGACGGCGACGGGTGGATCCTGAACGGTTCCAAGGTCTGGACCTCGAGAGGCGCCTACGCCAGGTGGGGCATGTGCCTGGCCAGGACCGATGCCTCGCAGGCCAAGCACCGCGGCCTCACCATGTTCGCGGTGGAAATGACGGCGCCGGGCGTCGAGGTCCGCCCGCTGGTGCAGATCAACGGTGACCGCCACTTCACCGAGGTGTTCGTATCCGATGTACGGGTTCCAGATGCCGACCGCATCGGCGAGCTGGGGGCCGGCTGGGGGTTGACGGTGGAGACGCTGGCCCACGAGCGGGCCACCATCGGAGGTCGGGCATTCGGGGGTGGCGACGCCGAGGAGGTCGGGCTGCCCTCATGGTTGGAGGAGTGGCGCAACGCCGGCCAACTAGGCGGTCCGGTGGAGCGACAGGCCGCAATGCGGTCGTTCGTGATGCACCGCGTGAACCAGATGGCCACGGCCAGGGCCGCCGCCCTCTCCGATGGCTCTGCACCTGGCCCGGAGGGGTCCATGGCCAAACTCCGCAGCGTCTCGGCGTTCAAGTCCCGTGCCTACCTGGGCAAGAACCTCGGGGGTGCCGCAGGAATGCTCTCGGACTCACCCGGACACCTCGAGTTCCTGACCGCCCCGTCCATGTCGATCCGTGGCGGAACCGACGAGGTGCAGCGCAACATCGTCGGCGAACGCGTCCTGGGCCTGCCGGGCGAACCCCGGGTGGACAAGGGCGTGGCCTATTCCGACCTGAAGAAGAGTCGCTGATGCGTGCAGCGGTGATCACCGGCTACGGCGGGCCGGAGGTGCTGCGGGTGATGGATGTGCCGGAGCCGGTCCCCGGCCCGGGCGAGGTGCTGGTGGACGTGGTGGCCAGTGCCTTGAACCGTGCCGACCTGCTGCAGCGCATGGGGATGTACCCGGGGCCGCAGATGGAGCACGAGGTACCCGGGCTGGAGTTCGCCGGACGGGTGTCAGCCCTTGGTGAGGGCGTCTCACGATGGTCCGAGGGAGACGAGGTGATGGGCATCACCGGTGGCGCCGCCCACGCCGAACGCCTGGTGGTAAACGCCGACCAGGCGGTGCGCGTGCCGGTCGGAACCCCTCTGGAGGTGGCGGGCGCCCTGCCCGAGGTGTTCATCACTGCATGGGATGCGCTCGTTCTCCAGGGAGGGCTGCTCGAGGGCGGCACCGCGCTGGTGCATGCCGGAGCGTCCGGGGTCGGCACTGCAGCCATACAGCTCTGCCGGATGCTCGGGGCAGCAGTCGTGGTCACCGCTTCGGCCGGGAAGGTCGCCCGTTGCCTGGAGTTGGGAGCGGATCGTGCGGTCGACTACGCCTCGCAGGACTGGGTGTCGGTTGTGGCCGAGTTGACCGACGGGCGTGGCGTCGACGTCGTGCTCGACGTGATCGGTGGTGACTACCTGGACCGCAACGCTGATGCCCTGGCAGTCGGCGGGACGATCATGCAGGTAGGCCTGATGGGTGGCGGTGAGGCCACCTTCGGCCTGGGAAAGCTGCTGGTCAAGCGGGCGAGGCTGATCGGCACCACGCTGCGGGCCCGCTCCCTGGAGGAGAAGGTCGTCCTCAGCAGAGCCTTCGAGGACCGGGTAGTGCCGGGATTCGAGGACGGCAGCCTCCAGGTGGTGGTCGACCGCCGGTATGGGCTGGGCGACGTCGCCGCTGCGCACGCCTACATGGAGACGAACGCCAGTGTGGGCAAGATCGCCCTGGACGTGGCCGCAGGCTGAGGAGCGGGTCGGCGACCCGTTCCCGGCGTTCAGCGAACGTCTATGGAGGGAACGTCCCGGTCGGCCGGGCCGGTGTAGCGCTGGCGCGGCCTGGCGATCCGGGAGTTGTGCGAGAGCATCTCGTCCCAGTGGGCCAACCAGCCCGGGGTGCGGCCAATGGTGAACAGGACGGTGAACATCTCCACCGGGAAGCCCATGGACTGGTATATGAGACCCGAGTAGAAGTCGACGTTCGGGTAGAGCCTGCGGTCCACGAAGTAGGGGTCGGCCAGTGCCACCTCTTCCAGCTTCAGGGCGATGTCCAGCAGCGGGTTGAGGCCGGTGATGTCGAAGACCCTGTGGGCGGTGCCCTTTACGATCCGGGCCCGTGGGTCGTAGTTCTTGTACACCCGGTGGCCGAAGCCCATGAGCTTGCGTTCGCCGGTCTTCACGCCGGCGATGAAGTCGTCGACGTTGTCGAACTCGGCGATCTCCTTGAGCATGTGCAGGACGGCCTCGTTGGCCCCACCGTGGCGCGGCCCGTAGAGGGCGCCGGCGGCGGCGGCCACCGTGACGTAAGGGTCGGCGTGGGCGCTACCCACTACGCGCGCAGTCGTGGTCGAGCAGTTCTGCTCATGGTCGGCGTGCAGCACGAAGAGCATGTCGAGGGCGTCGCGCAGTACCGGGTCCACCTCGTAGGGAGCGTCGCCGGTCCGGAACATCATGGAGAGGAAGTTCGACGTGTAGTCGAGTTCCGGGTCCGGAAGGACGTACGGCAGGCCGACGCTGCGCCGATGTGCGCTGGCAGCCAGTGTCGGCATCTTGGCGATGAGGCGGGTGGTCTCTTCGCGGCGCTGCTCCGGGTTCTCGACGTCCTTGCTGTCCGGCCAGAAGGTCGACATGGCGGCGATGGACGAGACGAGGACGCCCATGGCGTGGGCGTCGTCCCGGAAGCCCTCCAGGATCCGCTTGTGGAAGTTCTCGTGGATGGGGGCCGCCTCGGCTATCTCGGACTGCCAGGCCTTCAGCTCCGGAGCGGTCGGGAGCTCGTCGCGGAGCAGTAGGTGGGCCACCTCGAGGAAGGTGGCCTCCTCGGCGAGCTGTTCGATCGGGTAGCCGCGGTAGCGAAGCAGTCCGGCCTCGCCATCCAGGTAGGTGATGGCGCTGTCAGCACCCGAGGTGGCGCTGAATGACGGGTCGTCGAACCAGATGCCCGGGAGAAGTGAACTCCAGGACTTGGCCGACACCGTGCCATCGACCAGCGGGATCTCGATGGTCTCGCCGGTCCGGTTGTCGGTGATCGTGATGCTGTCGGCCACTCTGGCGTCCCTCCTGCCTGGTCGTGCCGGCCTGTTCCGGGGGATCGGCCAGGTGGCTGCGCGGGGTTCGGGGGTCATCATCGACGTCCGAATCCATGATTTGGGGACGAAGGTACCGGCCGGGTGGATGGTTTGTCGTCGTCGGAAGTATCGAAAGAACCGTGAAAGTTACGGAAGTGGGCGCTCTGAGGGATGTTCAAGCCGAATTCCTCACCGAAGATCCACCTACCTGTGCCGTTGGCCGGCACTCGGGTCAGAGTGGTGTGTTGTCGTGGCGCCGGCGGGGGATTCGTTCCCTCTTGCCGGCCAGGACCTCAAGGGCGGCCGCCAACTCGGACCGGGTCCGGGCCGGATCGATGACCCGGTCCACGGAGCCACGCTCGGCGGCGATGTAGGGGTTCAGGAGGCGCTCCTCGTAGGCGGCGACCAGGTCGACACGTTCTGCCTCGTCGGCCTGCCGGTGCAGGATCTCCACGGCACCCTTGGCTCCCATGACTGCGATCTCCGCCGACGGCCAGGCCAGCATGATGTCGTTTCCCATGTAGCGGGAGTCCATGACGATGTAGGCACCGCCGTATGACTTGCGAAGGGTCAGGCAGACCCTCGGGACGGTGGCCCGGGCGTAGGCGAACGCCATCTGGGCGCCGTAGCGGATCATGCCCCGCCATTCCAGGTCCTTGCCCGGGTAGAAGCCCGACGTGTCCACGAAGGTGACCAGCGGCAGATTGAAGGCATCACAGAAGGAGACGAACCTGGCGCCCTTCTGGGACGCGGCTATGTCCAGGGTGCCGGCAACAGACTGGGGCTGGTTGGCGACCAGCCCTACGGGACGGCCACCGATCGAAGCGAACGCAGTGACCAGGTTGGGTGCCCACTGCGAACGGGGTTCCAACAGGTGGCCATCGTCCACCACGCAGGCCAGCACGTCACGGACGTCGTAGCTGCCGGTGGCGGTATCGGGGACGACGTCCGCTGCCTCGGGAGTCGGGCGGTCCACGGGGTCTGCACATGGCCAACCCACCGGAACCTGGTCCGTGTGGTCGGGGAGGAAGGAGAGCAGCTCGGCGATCAGGTCGTCGGCCTCGGCCCGGTCGGCGACGGTGAAGTGGGCCACCCCCGAGGTCCGCTCGTGCATGGTGGCGCCGCCCAGGCCCTCGTTGGAGAGCTCCTCGCCGGTGAACTGCCGGACCATGTGGGTGCCGCTGACGAAGGCGTAGGTGTCGGAGACCATGACGACCAGGTCGGCAAGGCCCAGGAGGAGGGCCGGTCCGGAGACCGTCGGGCCGGTGACGCAGAAGATGGTCGGCACCACGCCGGAGCAGGCCACGAACTCCCGTGCCGCCGTACCCCAGCCGTGGACGGCCGCTACGCCCTCGTCGATGACGGCGCCGCTGGACTCGACGAAGCAGACCAGCGGAAGGCGCTGGTCGCGCGCCGTACGGGCGGCGATCGCCAGGTTCTCCCCGTCGGCTGGGCGCAGTGCACCACGGTCCTCGCCTGCGATCTCGACGGCCACGACCCTGCGGCCACCCAGGTCACGTACGGCGAAGGCCACGGATCCACCCGTACGGCTACGGAGTTCGAGGTCAGGAACTCCGTTCATCCGCCCAGCGTGACATGGATTCCGGGTTGGTGGGGGGCTATCTCGCGGATGACCTCAAGGACCACGTCCCGGGCGGCCCGGGTGGGCATGGACGGGGTGGTGCGTCGGTTGCGTACCAGCCCCACCGACCTGCGGGCCAGCCCCTCGACGTGGACCAGCGACCAGTCGCCCTCCGGATAGCCGGACACGGCGCTGGCCGGGAGCAGGGCGGGTGCGTAGCCCTGGAAGGCGAGCGAGGCCAGGAGCCGGAGCCCGTCCACCTCGGCTGCGGCGGTCAGGCGGACCCCCGATGCCGCCAGCTCCTGGTCGAGGGCGTCGCGGAACGAGGTGCCCCGTGGCGTGAGCATCACCGGGTGTTCGGCCAGTTGCCCGATGCCGATGGTGCCCAATCCGGCCAGCGGATGTGCCCGGGGGACGACGATGATCCGTTCCTCGTCGAAGAGGGGCTCGGATTCGATTCCGGCCTCCACCACGGGCGTGTTCACGATGGCCATGTCCAGGTCGCCGTTCATGACCCTCGGGGTCAGGGAGGTCGTGGTGGCGTCCACGAGGACGGGGTGCAGGGCCGGGTGGAGCTCGGCCAGCCGCCTCAGGAGCGGTGTGGCCATCCAGCGGCCGGTCGTTCCGATGCAGCCGATCCGCACCTCGCCGGCCACCTCGTGGCGCATCGAGACGATGTCGTCGCTGATGGCCTGCAGCTCGGTCCGGATCCTCCGGGCCCGCTCCAGGACGGCTTTTCCCTCGGACGTCGGCTGCATGGTGTGCCGGTCGACCAGCAACGCACCGAGTTCCTTCTCGAGTCTGGCCACGTGCGTCGAGACGTTCGACTGCACCGTGTGCAGGGCCCGCGCCGCTGCCGAGAAGCTCCGATGTTCGACTACGGCGATGAGGTGGTTCAACTGGCGAAGGTCCATCGCCAAGAAGGATGCCACGGTCGGCATCCATCCGTATCACTGATGGGCTGCCAGCGGGCTGCCAGCGGGCTGCCAGCGGGCTGCCAGCGGGTCGCCAGCGGGTCGCCAGCGGGTAGCCGACTGGCCGCGATGGCGGTACGTGGACACCCGGAGGTCGTAGGGTCGCCGATGACGCCAGCCGCCTACCGAACCGACCGATCCCCTCGATGCCGACCGTCCTCTCACTGCACCTAGGTGGTTCCTCGGTACACGCTGCGGTCTCCGTCGGGGGTCGGATCGACGTCCTGGCGCTGGGCGACGGGCGGGCAGACCTTCCAGCCCCGTCACCGACGGACGGGCCGGGACTGGTGCGGGTGCTGGCGACAGCACAGGCCCGCTGCGTACGCATCGTGGATGCCGTGCCCGACGAGTTGATCGTCGTGCGGCCGGACGTCGGGGCCGACGACGCCACCCTGGGCGAGGCCGCCGCCCGGGCCAGGGTTCCGGTTCCGGTCGTACTCGACGAACTGCGCGCCGTCTCGGCGCTGGCAGCCCACGGCCCGGCCGGCGTCGACCGCTCGTTGGCTCCGGCACTGGGTGGCCTGTTCTGGCGCCGCAGCGGTGATGCACCCACCGGGCCGAAGCCGATCGTCACCCGCGAGGACCTGGGCGTCGATGCCTCGCGCCCTGATCGCCTCCCACCCGCTCCATCGGTCGTGGCTGTCGGACCCCGTACGGTCTTCGAGGATGGTGCCCCTCGGGCGGTCCGACGTGGGGGACCGCCCACCCCCGTCCTGTTCGTCCTGGCCGTCCTGGTGATGGGCGCGTTCGCCGCCCTCATGGTGCTGCGTGGCGATGACAGGCCCATCGCCCCGGCACCCACCATGGTGACGACCACTGCGCAGTCCCCCGCGGCGTCGGACACGCCAGCGGCCCCGTCGACCACCGAGCCCCCGGTCGTGGATGCGTCGACGACCTCGGTCCCGCCAACCGACGCCTCGACCACCGAGCCTCCGCCCGTTGGTGCGTCCTCTACGACCTCGACCCCGCCAACCGACGCCCCGACCACGCTGGTTCCGCCGTCCGCCGTATCGACCAGCGTTTCGCCGGCCGTGGAGGTGCCCACCACGACCGTGCCGCACCTCGGCTCCGTGACCCTCTCGGGCGTCGGGTTCACCCTGGATGCCACCACAGACACCGAGCGACTCTGGGCATTCGGCGACGACGGCGAGGCCGCTCTGGCCGACCTGGTGACGGTCATGGGCGAGCCCGTCGGGGACCCCGGCTGGGGGCCGGACGGCCGCTGCACGGTGCCGGAGGTGAGACGCCTCGGATGGGGCGGGCTGGAGGTGGTCCTGAGCCGTGTGGATCCGGGCGGCCCGACCCTCCTGGAACAGTGGTACCTGACCGGCGAGGACTCCGAGGCCACGTCGCTGTGGACCCTTGAGCGAATCGGGATCGGTTCCACGGTCGCCGACCTGCGGGCGGCGCACGGCGAGCAGGTCTACATGGAACGACCATCGGACCTGGACCCTGCCGGTTGGTTCGACACGGAACCGTTGCTCGGCGACGGCATCCGCGGGGCCGTGGGCAACACCTCCGATGCCGGAAGGGTGCTCCTGATGTGGGCGGGCGAGGGCTGCCAGCGCCGCTTAGGGTGAGCGTCCGGCTCAGCCGCCTCCGGAATCGGTCTCCAGGCCGCTGACCGGTGCGGGGTCCCGGTCGTCATCAACCCAGAGGGTTGCCACGAGCCCGACTGCCAGGAACATCGCACCGGTCAGGAAGAGGGCCTTCCACCACCGGGGCATCGAGCTGCCCGATGTCAGCGGAGCCGGGTCGCCGTTCAAAGCGGGGCCGGGCCGTGCACGGCGTCCAGTGCCGTGCCCAGTGCCGGGAGGAACAGGTCGGGCCTGAGCACACAGGCGGAGTGGTCGGCGTCGATCTCCACGATCGTGGCGTTCGGAAGGGTGTGGGCCAACTGGCGTTGCCGGGCTGTCGGTACGACGTCGTCATCACCGCAGACGACCACGACGTGCGGCACGTCTACCTCGTGGATCCAGCCGCTGGAATCGAACCGACCCAGGTTCCATGCAGCCCTGAGCACGTGGTCCAGAGACCCGGCCCTCGTCTCGTCCCAGGCCCAGCGATCGAAGTCGGCATCGTCGGTCTCCATCGACGTGCCCGCCTGGCGTTCACTGGCCCGTCGGGCGGCCTGCCATCCGAGCTCCTCCCTGCCGAGGGCCGACGCCAGCCGTGCGGGGACCGACGACGCACCCATGATGGCGAAGTCCCGGCGTTCCGTCGCCGTCAGCCCGAACGCCATGGCGGTCGCACACAGTACGAGGCCGTCCAGGAGGTCACGGTGACGGCGCCACATCGCCTGGGCCACGGCCCCGCCCATCGAGTATCCGACGGCGGTCACCCGGTCGATGTCAAGAGCGCGCACCACGGCGGCGGCATCGTCGGCCAGCGCCTCCATCCGCATCCGACCACGGGCTCTGACGCCAGCCGAACCGTGGCCCCTCTGGTCCCATGAGATGACCCGGACCCGTCGGGAGATCGGTTCGTAGGTACGGCACCAGTTCAGGTCCGCGCTGACGGTCCAGCCATGGATCAGCAGGATCGTGGGGGCATCGGGTAGACCCTCGGGTGGACCCGAATCCCTGATGCGAAGCGGGCCGAGGCCCGGTAGGTGGACCTCACGCCAGGGTGGCGCGTCGAACCTCACCGTTCTATCGCTACGACCTCGACGGCCAGGGTGCCTTCGGGAGCCTCGAAGGAGACCGTGTCGCCTACTGCCGCTCCCAGCAGCGCCGCGCCGAGGGGTGAACCGGGGGACACCACGCCCACGTCGTCCCGCTTCTCCTCGATGGAGCCGACAAGCATGCGTTCCGGCTGGTCGTCACCCTCGAAGACGATGGCCACGACGGTCCCGGGCGCCACCACGTCGACGCTTCCGGCCGTCATCTCGACGATCTCGGAGTTCTCGAGGATGCTCTCGAGCTGCAGGATCCTGCCCTCCATCTTGCCCTGCTCCTCCTTGGCGGCGTGGTAGTCGCCGTTCTCGGAGAGGTCGCCCAGCTCGCGGGCCGTCTCGATCTTGCGTGCGATGTCGATTCGCCCGCGCGTCGTCAGGTCCGTGAACTCGGCTGCCAGCCGATCGTGGGCATCCTGGGAGAGCTGCTGTACCTGCGGCATGCCGAAAGGGTAACCAAGAGTGCCCCATGGACCGACCGTCCGCAGTCAACCCGCTTGATCGGGCCCGGGGGGTGCTTGGTACACTCAGGCCCGTGACCTTCAGACCGCAGGTGATCATCATTGGATAGCGCACACCACCTCAGGTGTGCGCCCCGACCGTCCACCTCGGTGGACGGTTTTTTCGTTCCCTTCCCCACCAGGAGATATCAGTCGTGACCCACCGCATAGGCATCATCGGCGGCGATGGCATCGGCCCCGACGTGATCGCCGAGGGCCTCAAGGTGATCGGGGCGGCCGGAATCCAGTTGGAGACGGTCGACTACGACCTCGGCGGTGAGCGCTACGGGCGTGACGGCACCGTGCTGCCGGACGAGGTGATAGAGGAGTGGCGTTCCCTTGACGCCCTCTACCTGGGGGCGGTCGGGACCCCGGAGGTGCCACCGGGCCTCATCGAGCGTGGCCTGCTGCTCAAGATGCGCTTCGCCCTCGACCTCTACGTGAACCTTCGACCCTTCGTGTACCCGGCCAATGGCATCGACTTCCGGGTCGTTCGGGAGAACACCGAGGGCGCCTATGCCGGCGAGGGAGGCTTCCTCCGCCGCGGCACGCCACAGGAGATCGCAACGCAGGGATCCGTCAACACCCGCCATGGCGTGGAGAGGGTCATCCGCTACTCGTTCGACCTGGCGATGGCCCGCCGCCGCCACCTGACGCTCGTCCACAAGACAAACGTCCTTACCTTCTCGGGCGACCTCTGGGATCGGACCTTCAACGAGGTCGCCGAGGAGTACCCCGACGTGGAGACGGCCTACAACCACGTCGACGCCGCCTGCATCTACTTCGTGCAGTCGCCGGAGCGCTACGACGTCATCGTCACCGACAACCTCTTCGGTGACATCCTCACCGACCTGGGAGGGGCGGTATCGGGCGGCATCGGGCTGGCCTCGTCGGCCAACCTGAACCCGGCACGCACCGGCCCGTCCATGTTCGAACCTGTCCACGGTTCGGCACCCGACATAGCAGGCCGGGGGCTGGCCAACCCGAAGGCTGCGATCCTCTCCGGCGCAATGATGCTGGACTTCCTCGGGGAGTCAGCGGCCGCTGCCGCCATCGAACGGGCCTGCGCCGATCCGACCACCGACGTCGATGGGACGACGGCCATCGGCGATGCCGTGGCCGCCCTGGTGTCCTAGGTCGGCCGCCGACACGAGACCTCAGAATCCGAGACAGAAGCGAAGGAAGCGACATGCCGATCGAGAAGTCCTCCAAGATCTGGATGAACGGCGAGCTCGTCGACTGGGACGACGCCACGATTCACGTGCTGACCCACACGCTGCACTATGGCAACGGCGTGTTCGAGGGCATCCGTGCGTATGAGACCGACCGTGGCCCGGCCGTATTCCGGCTCCGGGAGCACATCCAGCGGCTCTTCCGGTCCTCCAAGATCCTCTTCCTGGACGTCCCCTACACGGTCGACGACCTGGTCACGGCGACGAGGGACACCGTTCGGGTGAACGGCCACCTGTCCTGCTACATCCGCCCGCTGGTGTACCTCGGCTACGGCGAGATGGGCCTCAACCCCCTGCCCTGCTCGGTCGACGTCTCGATCGCCACCTGGCCGTGGGGCACCTACCTCGGGGACGAGGGCCTGTCCAGGGGCGTGGACCTGATGGTCTCGTCGTGGCAGCGCCACGATCCGAACGCCATGCCGCCCGCGGCCAAGGGCTGCGGTCACTACATCAACTCCCAGATGGCCAAGGTCCAGGCTGTGAAGGCCGGCTACGACGAGGCGATCCTGCTGTCACCCCAGGGCTACGTCTCGGAGTGCACCGGGGAGAACATCTTCGTGGTCACCGACGGAACCATCGTCACGCCGCCGACCAGCGCAGGTGCCCTCGCCGGCATCACGCAGGACTGCATCCGGCGCATCGCCGGGGACCTCGGAATCCCCTACGTGCAGGGCAACATCCTGCGCAGCGACCTCTATACGGCCGACGAGGCGTTCCTCTCCGGGACGGCCGCCGAGGTGGTGCCGATCCGCTCGGTCGACGACCGCGTGATCGGCGAGCCCGGGCCCATCACCAGGCAGGTCCAGGAGGTCTTCTTCCAGGCTGTCCGCGGCGAGCGCCCCGAGTACTCCGAATGGAACGACCATGTCGACGCCTGACCCGGCGGTGGCCCCGGCCGGGCTGCCGGCATCGGTGGAGATCTACGACACGACGCTGCGCGACGGCGCCCAGCTGGAGGGCATCTCGCTGACGGTCGCCGACAAGCTGCGCATAGCCGAACAGTTGGACCGCCTCGGCGTCCACTACATCGAGGGCGGCTGGCCCGGCTCCAACCCGAAGGACGTGGAGTTCTTCGCGCGTGCCCGGACCGAGCTGAACCTGGAGCGATCCAGGCTGGTGGCATTCGGATCCACCCGGAGGGTGAACGGCGATGCCGCAGAGGACGCCACCCTGGCGAACCTGCTGGCGGCGGAGACCGAGGTCGTCTGCATAGTCGGCAAGGCCTCCGCCTACCACGTGACCGAGGCGCTCCGGGCCAGCCTGGACGAGGGCGTGGCAATGGTGGCCGATTCGATCCGGTACCTGAAGTCCCGGGGCCGCACGGTGTTCTTCGACGCCGAGCACTTCTTCGACGGGTACCGCGATGACCCGGAGTTCTCCCTCCGCGTGCTGCTCGGGGCTGCAGAGGCCGGGGCCGACTGCGTGGTGCTGTGCGATACGAACGGCGGATCCCTTCCGGGACAGGTCCAGGAGATGGTCGAGGTGGTCGTCGCGGCCGTGGACTGCGAGGTGGGCGTACACCTGCACAACGACACCGGTTGCGGAGTGGCCAATGCCCTGGCCGGCGTGGCCGGCGGGGCCACCCAGGTGCAGGGAACCATCAACGGCTACGGGGAGCGGGTCGGCAACTGCGACCTGGTGCCGATCATCGCCAACCTCAGCCTCAAGATGGGGGTGGAGACGCTGCCCGAGGGGCGGCTCGCCGAGTTGACGTCGGTGGCCCACCACGTGGCCGAGCTGGTCAACTTCGCCGCCGATCCCCAGCAGCCGTACGTTGGTACCACGGCGTTCGCCCACAAGGCCGGCCTGCACACCAGCGCCATATCGCGCCGTAGTGACGCATACGAGCACATAGATCCGGAACTGGTGGGCAACGGCACCCGCTTCCTGGTCTCGGAGATGTCGGGTCGGTCCACCATCGAGTTGAAGGCGAACCAGCTCGGCATCCACCTGGATGGCGAGATGCTCGGCGAGATCGTCGAGACCCTGAAGGAACTCGAGTACGCCGGTTACCACTTCGAGGCGGCGGACGCCTCCCTGGAGCTCCTCATGCGTGCAGCATCGGGCTGGTCGCACGACTACTTCGTCCTGGAGTCCTTCTCGGTGAACGTCGGCCACAGGTCGGGGAGCGGTAGTCGGTCATGGAACGACGTGGCCGTCCAGGTCGAGACCGAGGCGACGGTCAAGGTCCACGTGGACGGTGAACGGGTGGTGGCCACCGGCGAGGGCAACGGCCCTGTGAACGCACTCGACTCCGCACTCCGGGAGGCCCTGGGAGACCGCTTCCCGGGGTTGGAGAGGCTGTACCTGACCGACTTCAAGGTCCGGGTACTGGAGGCCCGTCAGGGGACCGGAGCCGTCACCCGGGTCCTCATAGACACCACGAACGGCGAACGCACCTGGACGACGATCGGCGTCTCGGAGAACATCATCGAGGCCTCCTGGCAGGCCCTCGTGGACTCCCTGGTCTTCGGGATCCTCCACACCGACGTTTCGGCCTGAGCACTTCGCACATGGCCGACGGTGCCTTCAGCGACCGGCGCATCCTCGTGACCGGTCCGGCCGGTCAGATCGCGTTCCCGATCGTCCGGGCGCTGGCCGCCGACAACGAGGTCTGGGGGATCGCCCGGTTCTCGGGTGGGGGCTCCAGGGAGCGCGTCGAGGCCACAGGCTGTCGAACGGCGGTCGTGGACCTGGCCGAACCCGACTGGTCCGGCCTGCCGGGCCACTTCGACCACGTCATCCACCTGGCGGCGTTCATCCTGGGTGACGACTTCGATCGGGCGCTGGCCGTCAATGCCGAGGGGACCGGCCTACTGATGCAGAGGTTCTCCGCCGCCCGGTCGGTGCTGGTGATGTCCAGCAGCGCCGTCTACAGGGACATGGACGACCCCGAGCACCGGCTGGCGGAGGGGGATCCACTGGGCGGCCACGAGCAGTCCTTCGCACCTACCTACGGAATCGCCAAGAACGCCCAGGAGGCCGTGGCGCGCTCGATGGCCCGGGTGTTGAACCTGCCCACCACCATCGCGCGCATGAACATGTCCTACGGCCCGAACGGCGGCCTACCTGCCTACCAACTCGACATGATGAAGGCTGGCATGCCGATCCCGATCCACGACCGGCCGGCGTGGTTCAACCTGATCCACCAGGACGACATCGACGCCCAGGTGCCCAGGATGCTCGAGATCGCCGACGTGCCGGCCACCATCGTGAACTGGTCGGGTGACGAGGCCGTGGAGACCAGCGCCTACCTGGACCACCTGGCCGGGCTGGCCGGCCTGGAGCTGGAGGTGGCGCCGACGCCGGATGGCGTCTCCAGCCGGGCCATCGACACCACGAGGAAGATGGAGCTGGTCGGAGAGTGTTCGGTTGACTGGCGTACAGGCCTACGGAGGATGGCGGAGGATCGCCACCCCGACCTGTTCGCCTGAGTGGGTCGCCCCGGGTGGGCGACCGCGCTACCTATCCTCGGTCCTGTGAGCAGCCCAGTGAGATCCCGCCTGCTCCTCGCCGAGGCGGTCGGCACAATGTTCCTGCTGATCGGCGTGGTCGGGTCGGGGATAATGGCCGCCCGGTTGAGCCCCGGTGACACGGGCCTGCAGTTGTTCCAGAACGCAGCGGCGACCGCTGCCGTCCTCGTGGCCATCATCTCGATCTTCGGGACCATCTCGGCTGACTTCAACCCGGCCATCACCCTCGGGGCCTGGGCGTTGGGCCACAGGGCGGGCCGCGACGTGCTTCCGATGGTCCTGGCGCAACTGGTCGGGGCGTGCTGCGGCACGGTCCTGGCGAACCTCATGTTCGACCTGCCGGCCATCGGGTTGTCGACCACCGGGAGGTCAGGCGGCAACCTGTGGCTGGCGGAGGTGGTGGCCACCGTAGGCCTCCTGCTGGTGGTCTTCAGCCTGGTGCGTACCGCCAGGACCAGCCAGTTGCCGTACGCGGTCGGCGCCTACGTGGGCGGGGCCTACTACTTCACGTCGTCCACCGGGTTCGCCAACCCGGCGGTGACGGTCGCCCGCACCCTCTCGGACACCTTCACCGGGATCGATCCGACGAACGCTCCGATGTTCGTCCTCGTGCAGGTCCTCGGCGCGGGCATCGCCGTCCTGCTCCTGAGGGTGCTCTTTCCCACCACGAAGTGACCGGTCGCGCCTCAGCTCCTGGCGACGTCCTTCCAGGCCACGTCCTTGTCCACCCTGACGTCACCGGGCAGGCCCAGCACGCGCTCGCCGAGGATGTTTCGCATCACCTCCGTGGTGCCCCCCTCGATCGAGTTGGCCCGTACCCGCAGGAAGTACTCGGCCAGCGTGTCGTAGTCCAGGGCGGGCCGAGTCTGGTCCAGGTCGTAGCCCCCGTCGAACAGGGTTCCAGCCATGCCTGTCAGGCCCAGGGCGAATGCGAAGGCGTCCTTGTTGAACTCCGCCGAGATCACCTTGCCAATGGATCCCTCGGGACCCGGGGTGCCTGTGGTCCGGGTCTCCTCGGCACGCAGGTTGTTCAGCCGGAGCACCTCGCTACGAACCCACAACCTCATCATCTCGTCGCGCCTGGCGGGGTCGTCATGGCCGTGGTCGTTCCAGGCCTCCAGGATCCAGTCCATGGCCGACTTGCCGGCATCCCGGGTACCTCCACCTATGGCCACCCTCTCGTTCATGAGCGTGGTCAGCGCCACCCTCCAGCCGTCCCCCACGTCTCCCATGCGGTCGGCCTCCGACACCCGGGCGTCGGTCAGGTAGATTTCGTTGAACTCCGCCTGGCCGGTCATCTGGCGTAGCGGCCTGATCTCCACGCCGGGCTGGTGGAGGTCGATGCCGAAGTAGGTCATGCCACGGTGCTTGGGGGCGTCGGGGTCTGTACGGGTGACCAGCAGGCCCCAGCGGGCCAGGTGGGCGTTGCTGGTCCAGACCTTCTGGCCGTTCACCACCCACTCGTCGCCATCCTGGACCGCGCGACACGACAGCCCCGCCACGTCCGATCCGGCGCCCGGCTCGGAGAACAACTGGCACCAGACCTCCTCGCCTGTGAACAGCGGCCGTAGCCAGCGGGCCTTCTGGTCGTCGGTGCCGGCGGCGACGATGGTAGGAGCGGCCATGCCGTAGCCGATTTCGTACATGGGCTGTGGGGCGTTGGCCGCCACCACGGAGTCGTGGACCAGCCTCTGGAACCCGCGGTCGGCGCCGAGCCCTCCGCTGCCCTCGGGGAAGTGGGTCCATGCCAGGCCGAGGTCGTACTGGGCACCCAGGAAACCCGGCCGATCAGACAGGTCAGACTCCAGAAGGCGGTCGATCCGGGTGCGAACGTCGGCTTCGGAGGTGGCTGACATCTGGTCTCCCACGGGTGGCGGTATCGGGCCCGACTATGGACCGGGGCCGGGAGTGTCCAGAAGCTAGGTGCGGCCGAGACCACCGTTCCCATCGGGCCTTGACGACCCTCGGGCGGTCGCCCGGGAGGCCCGCGTGGCCAGCCGCCGGTAGCGTGCGCCGATGCCTGAGGCGAAGCTCCCAGTAGACGGGTCATCCTCCGAGCAACGTCCGATGGCACCGTTCGACTGGCTGCTGTTGGTGACTGCGGCGGGGATCTGGGGCTCCTCCTTCCTGTTCATGGACATCGCCCTGGAGGTGGAGCACCCGGGTCTGGTGGCGTGGCTGCGGCCACTTCTGGGCCTGGCATTCATGGCCCTGGTGCCATCGGCGCGCCGTCGAGTCGACAGCTCCGACCATCCGAAGCTCCTGCTCCTGGGCCTCCTGTGGATGGCGATACCACTCAGCCTCTTCCCGCTGGCCCAGACGTGGATCGACTCCTCGATCGCAGGGATGATGAACAGCGGCATGCCGGTCATGACCCTGGTCGCGGGCGTCGCCTTCTTCGGCGTGTCCACCCATCGCGTGCAGGTGGCCGGTGTGGTGGTCGGAATCCTCGGACTCCTCATGATCGGCATCTCGACCGCATCCGTGGGCGACACCAGTGCCGTGGGTGTCATCCTGGTCATCCTCGCCGTCTGCTGCTACGGGGTGGCGGCCAACATCGCCGGGCCCCTCCAGCGGCGTTACGGCTCGCCCGCCGTCCTGCTGCGGGTGCTGGTGGTGGCCACGGTCGCCACCACCCCCTGGGGCCTCGTGGGTCTGGCGGGTTCCGACTTCGCCTGGTCGGCGGCGGCCTCGAACGTGGCCGTCGGGGTTGGCGGAACCGGTATTGCATACGTGGCGGCGGCTTCGCTCATCGGCCGGGTCGGGCCGGTCCGGATGTCAGCGGTGACCTACGTCGTACCTGTGGTGGCCGCAGTGCTCGGCATCGCCGTCCTGGGCGAGACCCTCGGAGTCGTTCAGGTGTCCGGTGCGGTGGTCCTCGTCGGGGGTGCATGGTTGACCACCCGTTCGGGCAGCTGATCAGGGATGGGATCCGTCGCCCGGTCGGTGGCCTGGTCGCTGGGCCTGGTGCTGGCGGTGGCGTGCGGAGCACCGCCGGTGCCTGTGGCGGCACCCGCCACCTCCAGGGCCGCGTCGGGTGCAGCGGCGACGTCCACCAGCTTCCAACCGTCCCCCTCCACGACGACGGCTCGCGCCGCCACGACGATCGCCACCACGACGGTTCCGTCCGCCACGACGGTTCCATCCGCCACGACGATCGCCACCACGACGGTTCCGTCCGCCACGACGGTTCCATCCGCCACGACGACCCTCGGGGCGGTTCCGGTCCTGCGTAGCCCGACCGCCCGGGAGCACCTCCGGGTGATGGTCATCGGCGACAGCGTCACATACGAGATCCAGCCGGGCCTGAGTGCGGCACTGCAGCACACCGGGCTGGTCGTGTCCGCCAACCGGACCCAGATGGGCTTCGGCCTCAGCCAGTGGCCGATCTTCCACTGGTGGGAGGTCTGGGAGCCGTTCCTGGAGGAGGTGCGGCCCGAGGCGGTCGTCGTCCAGACCGGGATCTGGGACGTCCTGACCGTGTACGGGGGAGAGAGGCGTCGCCCCAGACCGGAGGACCCGGACTGGGAGGCCCAGTACGCCTTCCTGGTCGACGTGGCGGTCGACGTCCTGACCGCAGACGGAGCCCACGTCTACTGGCTGACGATGCTCCCGGGTCCGGAGGCGGGCCAGCCCGAGCGGCTGAACCGCCTCCTGGCCGAGCTGGCGGACGCCGACGACCGCATGACGCTGGTCGACCTGACCCCGGTCTTCACCGATCCCGATGGTCGCTATGTCGAGCACGTGGACCGCCACGGAGCTGTCTGGCCGATCCGCAAGGTCGACGGCGTCCACATCTGTCGTGAGGGTGCCGAGGTGGCCGCCGCTATGACGGCAGCCGTGATCCTCTCCGATGCGGGTCTGGACCTCGTGGCAGGGTGGGAGGAGGGTTCCTGGCGGTTCGACCCCCTCTACGAGGTGGATCCCTGCGAGGACCCTGCGCCGGTCGGCTGATCCACCCGACACGGCCGATCCGCCTCGCCGGTCGGGCTACCGTCATGAAATGGCCGCATCCATGGTGCACAGGCACCGCGACGTACAGGGCGGAACCGCCCGGGCGGCCGTGTTCGGCGTCAGCGACGGCCTGGTCTCCAATGTGGCGCTCATCCTGGGCATCGCCGGGGCCGGCACCGATCCGTCCTTCGTCCGCCTGGCTGGAATCTCCGGCCTGCTCGCTGGGGCCATTTCGATGGCCGCCGGAGAGTTCGTCTCGTTGAAGGCCCAGGCCGAGTTGGTCGAGCGCGAGCTGGAGATCGAGCGGATCTCGATCGCCGAGAACCCGGAGGCCGAGCAGGCTGAGCTCACCGCCATCTACGTCGCCCGAGGGCTGGACCCTGAGCATGCCGAGAGGGTGGCCGCAGAGATCATGACCGACCCGGAGATCGCCCTGGAGGTCCATGCCCGGGAGGAGTTGGGCGTGGATCCCAGCCAGTTGGGCAACCCGGCGGCAGCGGCGGTTGCCAGCTTCCTGGCGTTCGCCGCCGGAGCGTTCGTGCCCCTGGTCCCGTGGCTGGTCGGCTCAGGGACCAGCGCCGTCTGGGCCTCGGCCATTTCCGGGGTTGGAGCCGCCGCCCTGGTGGGAGGCGTCCTGGCCATGCTGACCGAACGCTCCGTAGTGCGGACGGTGGTCCGCCAACTGCTGGTGGCCGGTGGTGCCTGCGTCGCCACCTATCTGATCGGGGGCCTCGTGGGAGCCTCTGTGGCCTGAGCCCACCCCGGCCGATCCGACATCGGGCCAGGCCAGCGGCCCCTGAGAGGTCAGGACCCCAGAACTTCCCGCAGCAGTTCCGCCCATCGCCTGTGGCCGGTGCTGTTGGGGTGCAGCCCGTCGTCGGTCATCGCCGGCTCCAACCTCCCGTCGGAACCGGCGAAGTGCACGGTCAGGTCCAGGAACTCGACGTCGCGCTCGTCGCACACCCGCGCCAGGGCGGCATTGAGCGGGGCAACCAGGGTGTTGTAGCGGTCGCTCCTGGGAAGGACCGTCTGGAGCACGACCCTGGTTCCGGGCGCCGTGGACGAGATCCGATCCAGGATCAGGCAGGTGTTGCGGACAGTCTGGGCGTGGGCCACCCCGAACTCCAGGTCGTTCGTGCCGATCAGGATGACCACCGCCTCCGGTGGGCCCGTGAGCGATTCGTCGAGGCGTTCCAGGAGGTCCGCCGTGGTGTCCCACGGGATGCCACGGTTGCGGACCCGTCGATCAGGAATCGCCGCCGTCCAGTCACCATCGGCGGTGATGCTGTCGCCGAGCATGACCGTCTCTCCGGCTTCGACCGGAAACGCCCGCTGGATCGACCTGGTCCGCGACCGACCACCAGCCGCAATGGCCCTGGTGATCCGACGGGCACCCAGGTATGTGTCGAAGGCCGCCCAGCCGGCCGCTACGGCGACGGCTACAAGCAGCCTTCGGGTACGCCGCCCGTCCCCCGTGCCACGCTTCACAGCGTTCCCCGACCCGAATGCCGCGATCTTCCTACGGGACAGGTCACGTCGGGTCCGCCGGCTCTACGTAGATCGGTCCGGCCGAGGGCACGACCCGCTTGACGCGCTCCTCCACTGCGTCCACCGCCACCGCCACCCCGGCAGTGTCCAGATCGGGGTCGAAGGCCACCCTCGCCCCCACGAGGATCTCGTCCGGACCCAGGTGCTGCGTCCGCAGGTGGACGAGGGAAACCACCCCCGGGGTGGCCTCAATGGCCTCGACGATGGCCGAACGGTCCGCCTCGCCTGCCGACTCGCCGACCAGGAGGCTCTTCATCTCGCGGGCCAGCACCGTGGCGATGGCTCCCAGGAGGAGGCCGATGAGGATCGTGCCCACGCCGTCCCAGCGGGGTTCCCCCGTGGCCGACGAGAGCCCGATCGCCGTCAGGGCGATGACGAGGCCGAGTAGGGCGCCCGCATCCTCGAGGAGGATCACGGCCAACTCCGGGTTCCGGGTCCGGGTGACGAACTGCCACCACGTGAGGTCACCCCGCTCGGGCCTCGCAGCCACCACCGCGGTTCGGAACGACCAGGTCTCGAGGAGGATGGCGAAGACCAGGATCGCCACGCCCCAGGCGGCATCTTCCAGGTGGTGCGGCTGGCGGACCTTCCTGATGCCCTCGAACACGGCGAATGCCGCTCCCACTGAGAACAGCACCAGGGCGACCACGAAGGACCAGAAGTAGCGCTCCCTTCCGAAGCCGAACGGATGGGTGGTGGTCGGGGCACGGCGGGAGCGACGGCCGCCCAGGAGCAGGAGCAACTGGTTGGAGACGTCGGCGACCGAGTGGATGCTCTCTGCCAGCATCGCCGACGACCGGGTAGCAAGGAAGCCGAGGAATTTGGCCACCGCTATGCCGATGTTGGCCAGCAGGGCGGCGAGGATGGCACGGGTACCACCGGATGCGGCCATGGCACCTCCTGACAGCGCTCTCCACACGGCCCGTCGGGCCTTTCGGTCGACGCGAAGCGTAGTGTCGGCCTCCACCGCGGATGCGGCCGACACCCCGGCCGGCGACCCGTCCACATATACCCGTCCCTTCTGGAGGACCGTGATGACGACCGTCTTCGCAAGCCCCGACGAGCTCCCCGATGCCGTGGGCACCCACCTGGGATACGGCGAGTGGACCACGGTCGACCAGGGTCGGATCGACCTGTTCGCCGAGGCAACCGGTGACCACCAGTGGATTCACGTGGATCAGGAGAGGGCGGCGGCGGGTCCGTTCGGAGCCACGATCGCCCACGGCTACCTGACCTTGGCCCTGACCAACCAGATGCTGCCGGAACTCGTCCGGGTGGATGGGATCTCCATGGGGATCAACTACGGCACGAACAAGGTCCGCTTCCCATCACCGGTCATGGTCGGCTCCCGGGTCCGTGGTGGCGCCGAACTCGTCCAGGTCGACGAGGTGGCCGGCGGCTACCAGGCGGTGATCCGTATAACCGTGGAGGTGGAGGGCTCCGACCGGCCGGCCTGCGTGGTGGACAGCGTCAGCCGGTTCCTGCGCTGAGCCACGATCCTGCGACGGGCCTGTCTGCCGGTCGCAGGTAGCCTCTGCCGATGGCAAAGCGGAAGCGCCGACAGGCTCCCCTCGCCCCCCGCTCGGAACCGCCTATCCGTTCGGGGCTGCTCAGCTCGACGCGGACCGTCCCTGCCTCCATTGGTCGGCCTCCGTATGCAGTGTCCGGCGATCCGGGACCGTCGACCTCTTCGTCGGTTCGGACTCCCGACGAGATCCAGAGGATGCGAAACGCGGGCCGGGCGGCGGCTGAGATCCTGCTGGAGGTGGGGCCCCACGTGGCACCCGGCGTGACGACCGATCGCCTGGACGAGATCGTCCACGAGGCGACCATCGCCCGCGGCGGGTATCCCAGCCCCTTGAACTACCGCGGCTACCCGAAGTCGGTGTGCACCTCGGTGAACGAGGTGATCTGCCACGGCATACCGGACAGCAGGGCGCTGGCCGACGGTGACATCGTGAACATCGACGTCACCATCTTCCTGGACGGGGTCCACGGGGACACCTCCGTGACCTTCCCGGTGGGGGACGTGTCGGACCACGATCGCCACCTGATCGTCGAGACGCTGGTCGCCCTGGACGAGGGGATCGCAGCGGCCGGTCCGGGTCGACCGGTCCACGCCATTGGTCGGGCCATAGAGAAGCACGCGAAGCGCCACGGCCTCGGCGTTGTCCGGGAGTTCATCGGACACGGCATCGGCACCGAGTTCCACAGCGGCCTCCAGATTCCGCACTACCACGACCCCTGTGCCCAGACGGTCCTGGTGCCCGGCATGACCTTCACCGTGGAACCCATGCTGACCCTCGGGGATCCGACATGTGGAATGTGGGATGACGACTGGACGGCGGTGACCCTGGATGGTCGTCGGACGGCGCAGTACGAGCACACCCTGCTGGTGACCGAGGATGGGATCGAGGTGCTGACGGTCACGGCCGACGGCACGGTTCCGGCCGAGGTGTTCGCCCTGGCTGCACCTGCCCGAAGCGGGTAGCTCCGCCGGGCCGATCGACAGCGCCGGTCCACCGGGTTCCGCTGCCCGGTGGTCAGTCCCTCCAGGTGGCGGTGTTCTTCCTGGCCAGGGCCACCCACGTGGTGCCCGGCGAGAGGCGGATCTCCTCGCCATCGGCGTAGAAGGTCGCCGGGAGTGAGGCGTCGGGCCTGCTCCACTCGCCCACGACCACGTGGCCGGCAGTGAACACCCAGGCCTCACCGGATCCGGTGGTCCGCGCCTCCGGCGAGCGACGATCGGCCTTGCTCCAGCCGTAGGACACGAACTGCACGACCACGTTGGTGGGAGCCACCCGCGCCCCCTCGTCGTCGACGTGTGGATTGCCTCCGTGGGTACGGGCCCAGCCAGCACCGTTCCAGTCGTAGTCGACCTCCGTAAGGCCGAAGTCGATGCTGACACCGGTGGCCGGCCTGGCGGCGGGATGGAGGTCCTGTTCCTGATAGCGGTAGGCGAACGGTGCAGGTGGGACCGAGGTGCGTTCGGGATGACTCGCCCAGAGGCCATCGGTGGAGGTGTAGAGGTTGTGCGGTGGGCGGCGGCTCCTGCTCCTCCAGTACTCGCTGGGCATGGCGTCATAGCCGACGTCGACCATCGTGGAGTCGGCCAACTCGTTCATGGTGCCCCTGTTGGCGCCCGAGTAGGCCAGCAACGGGCGGTCGAAGCCGGTCAGCAGGGGTGGGTCGGAGGTGCGGGCTGAACGGACGGGGCCCACCACGTCGGCTGATGTGGACTGGAACACGGCGACCAGTCGGGTGACGCCGCCCTCCACGATCTCCTCGTAGACGACGTCGGCGGCGGTCAGCCCCGACTGGGGGTGGGCCCGGGTGACGTTGTCGATCTTTACCGCAAGGGCCGGGCGACCGATGTCGGTTCCCTGTATTCCGGTCCACGTCCGGGTCACGGCGAGCTGTTCCAGGCGGAGGATCTCCACCTCGTAGCCGGCAATGGAGGTCCGGGCGTTCTGGATGGAGGTCCGGGCGTCGCCGATGGCGACCCGGATGGGCGGCTTCGCGTCCCTCGTCCCGGACAGGGCGTCCATGGCCGCCTGCCGCCTCTCCTCGGCCTCCACCACGAGGCCGCGGAGGCCCCGGACGGCATCGGCTGAGAGCCGCAGTTCGGCATCGATGACGTCGAGTCGGCGCCTCGACTCGTCGATCACGGATTCGTAGAGCATCCGATCCCGGACGCCATCCAGGGAGTCGGCCGCCAACTGGGCCGATTGGGTCAGCACCGCGTTCATTCGCTCGTCGTTCCTCAGGTAGGCGTCGACGGCCATGGTCTGGTGGAGTATCGCCGGCTCGCTGCGTGATGCCAGGATCTGGATGAACTGGTCGGCGAGCAGCTCCAGGCGGACGGGCAGCACCCTCAGCTCGACGTCCTCGATGCTGATGGCCGAATCGGTGTCGATGATCTGGTGGTCCAGTGCCACCAGGTCATCCTCGAATCCGGAGATGCGATCCTGCTGCCCGGTGATGAGGTCCAGCTTCTCCTCGATGTCCTCGCGTATCTGGGCGATCTCAGCGTCGTAGGGGCCGGCGATGACCGGGGCGGCGGCCACGACGAGCAGCAGCATGGCGAACGGGAGGGCCATCCGGATGCGGCGTCGACGGGCGGGGATCACGGCGCCGAGCGTAGAGGTCGGCATGGTGACGGTCGGGGCACCCCCGACGACAGGTCAGCGGGCCTGGCAGGTCGGGCACCAGGTGGTGGTGCGCTGGTCCATGGATCGGGAGGTGAGAACGTCGCCGCAGAACCGGCAGGGTTGCCCCGACCGCCCATAACAGTCGAGGCGGTGCTGGTTCCGCCCCGATCCACCGTCCGGTGTCCGGTAGTCGCGCAGGGTGGTGCCACCGTGGTCGAGGGCCTCGCAGAGCACGGAGCGCAGGTGCCGGAGGAGTCGTTCCGAGCGTTCCGGTCCCAGCCGCCTGGCACCCGGATGGATTCCCGACCGCCAGAGCGCCTCGTCGGCGTAGATGTTGCCTATGCCGGCGATGGGTCGCTGCGACAGGAGCTTGGTCTTGATCCGGCGGTTGCTGCGGGCCAGCGACCGGTGGAAGGTGGTACCGGTCAGTGCCGGGTCGAACGGTTCGGGTCCCAGGTCCCTGAGCGTGGGAAGGGACCGGTGGTCACCCCGGGGCACCACGACTGTACGGCCGAATCGTCGGACGTCCCGGAACCAGAGGTGGCGGCTGTCCTCGAGACGCCACCAGGCCCGGGAGTAGGCGTCATCAGGCGGTCCCGGATCCACGTAGAGGGCGCCGGTCATCCCGAGGTGGACCACCAGCTCCCGTCGGACGCCCGGGCCGGGAGCGAGGGGTTCGAGGTCGAACAACAGGTACTTGCCGCGACGCGAGACGCCGGAGATCCGGTGTCCGACAGCATCGGGTGCCGAAGCGAACTTCTCCGAGGGGTGGGACCAGCCGTCCTGGATCGCCAAGCCCACCACCAGGGGCTGGATCTGGCGCCGAACGGTCTCGACCTCCGGGAGTTCGGGCACCGCCGCAGCATAATGGCCCTCCCGATCGCGTCTCCGAGGCCCCGACGGTGGGCCGGTGGCTACCCGGCCCACCGGTTGTGGTCGGTTAGGTTGCCCGTATGGTCGCTGTGGCCGTGGTGAACCAGAAGGGCGGGGTCGGCAAGACCACCGTGGTGCTCGGCCTGGCCTCGGCGGCTTCGGCCGGCGGTGTCGCGACCCTGGTCGTGGACCTGGACCCGCAGGGCAATGCCACGACAGGCCTCGGCGTGTTCGAGTCCGGGCCCGGCGTCGAGCAGCTGCTGACGGAGGACAGCCCGGGTGGCCTCGCAGCGGTGGTGCGCGAAAGCGCCTGGTCGGCCGAGGTCGGACCACCACCGCATCTGGTGCCGTCCTCGTCGGGCCTTGCGGTCCTCGAGCCGCAGCTCGCCACCGACCCGTTGGGAGCCCAGGGTCGCCTGGCCATGGCCCTCGGGGATGGAGCCGGATCCGACCACCCGCTGGTGCTTATCGACTGCCCCCCGTCGTTGGGGCTACTCACTGTCAATGCCCTCTTCGCAGCGGATCTGGTGCTTGTCGTCACCGAGCCCGGAGCGTGGGCCGTTGACGGCGTGGCCCGCATGCTCCAGACCATCGAACGGATACGCCTCCGCCGTAGCGACGGGAGGCCGGGGTTGGTGGGGATCGCCGTGAACCGTCTGGGTCGGACCCGTGACGGCCGCTACTGGAACGGGCAACTGGAGGAGGCCTACCCGGGTCGGTGCCTGCCGCCCATTCGCCTGCGGGCCGCTGTTGCCGAGGCTGCGGCACATTCGCTGCCCGTACACGCTCTGGGCCGCCGTCCCGGCGCTACCGAGGCGGCCTCCGAGTTCGAGGTCCTGCTGGACCGGATCCCGTTGTCGGGGTCCCGGTCGCGGGTCGGTTCCGTGTCGCCTACCCCGGGGAGCCCCGACTCATGACCGCGTACGACCCACAGGCCCGACGGGTCCGCCCCTCTCCGTCGGATGAAAGCCCGGTGGACGGCCTGCTCGAGTCGGTGCCGGTCCTGGACGCCGACCTCGACGCCGTGCCCGACGACCTGGCCGATGGGAACGGTACGACGGCAGGACCCGAGGAGTTGAGGCCGTTCGAGGCCCCACAGGTGGAGATGACCGACGAGCGTGCCGACCTGCTGCACCGCTTCGGAGCGCTGGCTGCCGTGGTGGCGCTGGTCCTGGCGATGCTGCTCTGGCGCCGCCGCCGGGCCGGCTGAACGCCGTCCGTCAGAGGCCGAGCAGCGCCCTGGCGGGAGCGTCCGCACGCATGCGGCCGGCGGCGACCCGTTGTTCCACCTCGAGTCGGCCTTCGTCGCAACGATCGGCGTAGGGACACCATCCGCAGAGCGGACCTGTGAGGGGCTCGAACCGGTCGGCGGTGCAGGCCTCGCCGACCTCTCGCCAGGTTTCGGAGAACCGTCCGGTGGTGGCGCCGAGCGAGTCCTCGGTCACGGAGGTCTCGAGGATCTCGGTACCCAGGTAGAGCAGCCGCGCACGGTTGGGCCGTTCCCCCGAGCTGTCCTCCACCGCAGCGGCGTAGAGCAGGACCTGGTCCAGCGACTTCGACCGGTCACGTTCCCTGGGTGCCTTGCCCGACTTGTAGTCGGTGATGACCAGGCCGGCGGGATCGGCGTCCAACCTGTCCACGATGCCGAAGAACGGGACGCCGTCCAGGTTGGCCGAGACCTTCTGTTCGGTGGCCCGTACCTCCACTTCGGCCGGATCCTCAAGCGACCAGAGCCCCTGGATGGCGGTCCAGGCCCGCCACCGGAAGTCCCGCTGGGAGTCCTCGTCGAGTTGGAGTGCTTTGAAGTCGGGGTTGTCGGCCGTCTCAGGCCACACCTGCCGGGCCAGTTCCCTGGCCCGTTCGACGGTGCGTTGCGGGGCCGGATCGGCGCACAACAGCTCCAGCACGCGATGGGCGAAGGTGCCCAGCAGGGCCGGCTCGCCCGGTGGATCGGGGAGCTTCTGGACGTAACGGAACTGCCAGCGTCGCGGGCACTGGCGGTAGGTGCCGGCCGATGATGGCGAGAAGCTGCGGGGCAGGTCGGGCACGAGGGTCCTCCTAGACGTCCAGGGTGGCAGGGTCCAGCAGGGTGCTGTTGGCGATCAGGTATTCACGGCGTCTGGCCACGTCGGCTCCCATGAGGGTCTCGAAGAGTTCGGCGGCATCGCTGGCAGCCGCACCATCCTCCATCGTCAGCCTGCGGAGGATGCGGGTCTCGGGGTCCAGCGCACACTCGGCCAGTTCCTCCACGTTCATCTCGCCCAGGCCCTTGAACCGGTTCCACCTCAGGTTCTCCGCCTTGCGCCCACCCTTGGTCAACCTCGCCGTCAGCTCGTCGCGTTCCTCGTCGGAGAAGGCCCGGTGGACGGTGTCGCCGATGCGGCAGGAGTAGAGGGGCGGTTGGGCGACGTAGACGCGGCCTGCTTCCAGGAGGGGACGCATGTACTCGTGGATCAGCGTGAGGAGCAGGCACCGGATGTGGCTGCCGTCGACATCGGCGTCGCACAGGATCACGATGCGTCCGTAGCGGGCGGACTCCAGGTCGAAGTCCCTGCCCGAGCCTGCGCCTATGGCCGTGAAGAGGGCCTGGGCCTCGGCGTTGTCCAGGACCTGCTTCATGGTCGCCTTGCCTGCGTTCACGACCTTGCCGCGCAGCGGGAGGATGGCCATGTACGAGGCATCGCGGCCCGCCTTGGCGGGCCCGGCGGCCGAGTCGCCCTCCACGATGATCAGCTCCGAGTCGGGACCGTGCTTTCGGCAGTCGGCCAGCTTGTCGGGCATCCCGGTCGAGCCCATGCTGGCGGCCCTGCGGCGCGTCTCCAGCATCTGCTTGGAGCTGACCCGGTTGATGACGGCGTTGGCCAGCTTCTCCCGGACGGCCGTCACGTGGGTCCTGGGGCCGCTCGTGGTGAACCAGTCCGTGAGGCCCCGCTTGACCACGTCGTAGACGATCTTCTCGATGGCGGGCGTGCCCAGCTCCTGCTTGGTCTGGCCGCGGAACTGTGGTTCGCCGAACACGACCTTGCAGGCGGCGACGAGGCCCTCCTGGACGTCGTCCCGGATGGCCCGGTGCTTGTTGTCCCTGGCCAGCTTCGCCAACTTGCGGGTGTCCTTCAACAGGACGTCGTTGACCGCCCGGGTGAGGGCGCGGTCGAACCCGGTCGTGTGGGTCCCGCCGTGGATGGTGGGAATGGTGTTGACGAAGGACTCCACCTCCGTGTCGTATCCCTTCACCCAGCGGAGGGCCACCTCGACGGTGCACTCCCGCTGGACATCGGCCATCTTTCCGTCCACGGGTACCCGCTCGGTGAAGGTGTCTATGCCCGACAGGGTGATGACCTCACAGGCGTTGCCACCTGACGAGAGGTGGTCCACGAGGTCGGCCAGGCCTCCGCGGGACACGAACTCGAATGGTTCGGCCGAACCCCCCGATCGCTTGTCGACCACGCGGATCTTGACTCCGGGCACCAGGAAGCAGGCCTGGACGACGCGTTCCCGGACCTGGTCGACCTCGATGCGCGCTTCCGGGTCGAAGATGTCCCGGTCCGACCAGAAGCGGATCCGGGTGCCGGTCTTGTTCTTGGAGATCCGCTTCACCTTCTCCAACTGGTGCCCGGCGGTGAACGTGGATCCCGAGAACTGGCCGGCCACCCGTTCGCTGAAGCCCAACTCGTGGGTGTGGCCGTCACGGTCAACCTGGGCGACCAGCCTGGCGGAGAGGGCGTTGACGACCGAGGCCCCGACCCCGTGCAGGCCGCCCGAAGCCCCGTAGGCGCCACCACCGAACTTGCCGCCGGCGTGGAGTTCGGTGAGGACGACCTCCAGGGCGGAGACCTTTCGCTTGGCGTGCCGGTCTATCGGGATGCCGCGGCCGTTGTCAGCCACCTCGACGGAGTTGTCGCGGTGCAGCGTGATCTCGATGCGGTCGGCGAAACCGGCTGCCGCCTCGTCGACGGCGTTGTCCATGAGCTCCCAGACGAGGTGCATGAGTCCCTGCGAACCGGTGCCTCCGATGTACATGCCCGGTCGCTTCCGTACCGCCTCCAGGCCTTCCAGCGTCTGGATGGCGTCGGCGTCGTAGCCGCTGACGGGCTTCCGGGTTGCTGCGGAGGGCTTCTTCTTTCCGGGCTTCGTCGTTGCTGCGGTGGACATGGTCACCACCTGGCCGGGCCGATGGCGAGGATCTGTCGCTCGGAGGCACTGCTGACCAGGTCCCGGCGGGTGGACTCCAGCATCAGGGGTACGGGGACCGGGTCCGGCTTCCGGGGATCCTCGTCGGTTCCCATGATGGCGAGAAGGCCGATGGGTGGCCCCACATGGGCAGCCGAGATGGACGAACCATCCGCCAGCTTCGAGACCCTGACACCGATTCCGCCCCTGCCACGGGAGTCCAGCTCGGTGGTCGGCGTGGCCTTCACGCCACCGCTGTCGGTCACCGTGATGAGGGTGTCGTCGCCGAGTGTGGCTGCCGCACCGACGACGACCGCTCCACCCTTCAGCTTCATGCCAACGACACCGGCTGCCCCCCGGCCCTGGACGCTGACGGAGTCGACCGGCGTGCGGAGCGCCTGCCCGTCCGAGGCCACGATCACGATGTCCACGCCATCGGGGGCGCTGAAGGCCGCGACCACCCGGTCCCCGGCCCGGAGCTTCAGGAGGTGCCTGCCATTGCGGGTGGCGCGTACCTCGTCGAGGGTGAGCCGCTTGGCCACGCCGTTGGCCGTGACCACCACGAGGTGCTCGGTACCCTCGGCGACCATCGTGTGTATCACCTCGCCGCGATTGGTGCCGAACGCCTGGGCGGCTCCGGCGCCCCGGGCACGACCGGCACCGTCGGCCAGCTCGGCGGCGACGACCTGCAGGGCCCGACCGTCGGAGGTGACCGCTGTGACGGTGGCGGTGGTACGTGTCAGGAGCGAGGCGACGAGCACGTCATGTCGACCCGGGGTGGCCCGCTTGGCACTGTCCACGGCCAGCCTTCCGATCTGGCCGGAGGTGGACAGGGTCACCATGCAGGCCTCGTCGGTCACGTCGTCGGTCGCCGCCACGGAGTCGAATACCGGGAGGTCGTCCGGGTGGAGGATCTCGGTCCGGCGGGGTCGCCCGAAGGACTCCACCGCCTCGGCCAGCTCGTGGAGCACCAGCGTTCGCTGTCGCCGGTCGGAGCCGAGCAGCGTCGTGAAGCCACGGATGGATGCCTCCAGGTCGGCCCGCTCATCGAGCAGCCGACGGGTCTCGAGGGCCGTCAGCCTCTTGAGTGGCATGTCCAGGATGTGGTCGGTCTGTATGCGGCTGAGGTCGAATCGCTCCATGAGGCCGATGCGTGCCGCCGCAGCGTCCTCCGAGCCGCGGATGATGGCGACGACCTCGTCGATGGCGTCCAGGGCCGTCAGGAGGCCCGCCACCAGGTGGAGCCGCTCCTCGGCCCTGGCCAGCCTGTGGCGGGTGCGGCGCACCACCACGTCCAGACGGTGGTCGATGTAGTGGCGGCACATCTCGTGGATTCCGAGCGTGCGGGGTTCTCCGTCGACCAGCACGACATTGTTGATGCCGAACGTCTCCTCCAGGGGCGTCAGCCTGTAGAGCTCGCCGAGGACGGCCTGCGGGTTGTGGCCGGGCTTCACGGTCACCTGGATGCGGAGCCCGGTGTGGCGGTCCGAGAGGTTCTTGAAGTCGGCGATGCCGGTGACCCTGCCCGACTCGTCCAACTCCTTCAGCTTGGCGACCACCCGCTCCGGCCCGACGAGGTACGGCAGCTCGGTGACCACGATCGCCTGGCGGCCCCGACCGACGTCCTCCACATGTGCCCGGGCCCGCATTCGGATGGTTCCCCGGCCGGTCTCGTAGGCCTCGCGTATGCCGTCGTCAACCACGATGCCGCCGCTCGGGAAGTCGGGCCCCGGTAGCACCGCCAGCATCTCGTCGATCGTGGGCCTGGGCCGCCGCTTGTTCATCGTGAGCGCTATCGCCTCGTACACCTCGGCCAGGTTGTGGGTGGGCATGTTCGTCGCCATGCCCACGGCGATTCCCGTGGTGCCGTTCAGCAGGAGGTTGGGTAGCAGGGCTGGCAGGTAGGCGGGCTCGACCGCCTCGCCGTCGTAGGTGGCCCGGAACTCGACGGTGTCCTCGTCGAGCTCTTCGACCATTGCCATGGCGGCGGCGGTCAGGCGGCACTCGGTGTAGCGCGAAGCCGCCGGCGGATCGTCCAGCGAGCCGAAGTTGCCCTGGGGGTCGATCAGGGCCATGCCCCTGGAGAACGGCTGGGCCATGCGTGCCAGGGCGTCGTAGATGGCGGCGTCACCGTGGGGGTGGTAGCGGCCCATGGTGTCTCCGACCACCCTGGCGCTCTTCCTGTGCGGGGTGTCGGGCCGGATTCCCATGCGGAGCATCGAGTACAGGATCCGCCTCTGCACCGGCTTCAGGCCGTCGCGCACGTCGGGGATCGCCCGGGCGGTGATGACCGAGAGGGAATAGGCGAGGAACGACTCCTTCAGCTCGTCGGCGACGGCCACGTCGACCACGTCACGGGCGAAGGACTGGTCGTCGGGAAGGAGCTTCTGCTGCTTGCTCATGGGGCTGGATGGTCGCCTGTCGTCCGGTCGGTCGTCGTCCGACGAGCATGGCGCACGGGTGCGACAGCGCCCGCCGGGGTCTCGTCAGGACCGTACTTCGGGGCATCGGTCCTGCCGCGGCATGGCCGGGCGGGGTCAGCGCGTGACGGCGTCAGTCGCGGAAGCGGCAGCGGGAAACGCCGGTCACCAGCTCGTCCAGCGCATCCAGCAGGGCGGTTCCACCCACAGATCGGAGGCGGGCAGCGTCTCCTGCCGACCACGGATGGTCGATTGACTCGGGCACCAGACCGGCCTGCACCCAGGTGTGGCCGACCATGCGAAGGGCCTGGTCCACACCGGCGTCGCCACAGGTGACCAGGATGTCGCCAGCCTCGGCCGGGTCGAGTCCCTGTGGCCCCTGCGCCCGGGTGGCCAGCGTGCCGAGCCGGAAGCGGAGGGCTTCAGTGGCGATCCGGGCGTGGTTCATCACTGCTGAAATTACCCGTCAGGGCACCGGCGCCCGGGGATCCCCGCCGGGGTGGTCCCGTCAGCGGAGGTCCGGGCAGCAGTCGCCCGCACAGGTGTCCGGTCCGACGCCGAGGGTGCCAGCAGCGTTCCCGGGCCCGTCAGGATGCCCGCCGAGGCGCTCCACCACCAGGTCCACCACCATGGCAGTGAAACGCGGGTCACGATCGACGGCCCCTGCTCGGGTGAAGGCCACGCCCACTGCCTCGGCTCGGCGTGAGGCGTCCGTGTCGAGGTCCCAGACGATCTCGAAGTTCTCGACCGGGAACCCGATGGGTGAGACGGCGACTGCTTCCGCGCCGTCAGCCGCGAGCCTCTCGATCCGGTCCGCCACGTCGGGTTCCAGCCAGGGCACCCCGGGTGAGCCGGACCTCGACTGCCAGACGACCTCGTGGGGGTGGTGGCCGTCGGGGTCCACCATGGCGGCCACGAGGCGTGCGGCCTCCCGGACCTGGGCCACGTAGTCACACGTGTCGGCGAGGGCGGTCGGGATGCTGTGAGCGCTGAAGAGCAGGTGCGCCCGGTCCCGGCGATCCGCCGGTAGGCGCTCCAGGGCCTCTCCCAGCCGATCGGCGGCCGGTTCCAGGAGGCCCGGGTGGTCATGGTGGCGTCGGATCATGTCGATGGCCGGAGCGCCCGCGCCCACGGTCGAACAGGCCGCCGCCAGGTCCTCGCGGTACTGCCTGCACGTGCTGTACGAGGCGAATGGCGATGCGGTCCACGCCAGGGCCCGTTCCACGCCTGCACCGGCCATCTCCGCCACGGCATCGGCCAGCAGGGGAGCGGCGTTCCGGTTTCCCCAGAAGACCGGGAGGTCGATGCAGCGGTCGGCAAGTTCCGCCCTCACCGTCGACAGCAGGGTCCGCATCCTGGCGTTCAGGGGAGATCGTCCGCCGACCGACAGGTAGCGGTCGGCCACCTCGGAGAGGCGGTCGGGCGGGATGGAACGCCCGGCGGTCACACGCTCAAGGAACGGTTCGACGTCGGCAGGCTGCTCCGGGCCGCCGAATGCGACCAGGAGGAGGGCGTCGTAACGGCCGTTCATCGAGGTGTCTGGGGCCCGGCGGGCCTCCGATCCGCTTCCGTCAGCCCTGGACGGAGAAGTGGGAGAGGTCCTCGGCCAGGCCTGCCCGGATGGCGTCGGCGATAGCCCCCCGGGATGTCACCCGGGTGCGCTTCAGGCCACCACGGCTCACGGCGCTGAGGGCCTGGGCGTGCTCGACGGCGGCATCCACCACCGCTTCGGCGTCGACGACCTCGTCCAGGAAGCCCGCGTCTGTGGCACCCTCGGGGTCGTACATCCGTCCCAGGAACACCTGCGAGAGGTGTCGCTTGGAGATCCGGTCCCTTGCCAGTTCGGTGGCGAAGAAGGGCAGCGGCATGCCGATGGTCACCTCGGGGAGGCCGATCCTGAAGTCCCCAGCGGCGCCGATGCGCACGTCGGTTGACATGAGGATGATTGAACCCGCTGCGATCGCATGTCCGGTGCATGCAGCCACCACGGGACGTGGGAAGAGGTAGGTCCGCATGAACAGGTCGACGCCGGCACTCAGCATCCTGCGTGCCTCGTCCGGGCCGGCCCCCATCACCCTGAGGTCGAATCCCGCTGAGAACCGGCCGGGTCGGCCGGCCAGTACCACGGCGTCGGCTCCGGAGGCCTCGACCTCGTCCAGGGCGGCCAGCAGGGCGGCGATCGCCGTGTGGCCCAGGGCGTTGGCCTTGCCGTCGTCCAGGTGGATGATCGCCACGTCGCCTTCCCGGCGAATGGTGACGGGTGAGGCATCAGGTGAGGTGTCGTCCATGGCCGGAGAACCTACCGCCGCCACGTCGGGAGGGTCGAAGTGCGGACCGACGACGCCGGTACCATGGGACCATGAGCGAGCAGACCGTCCTGGAACACGACGGGGATGCCGCTGAGCCGGTCATCTCCGTCACCGATGCCGCACTTGCCAAGGTGCTGGAGGTCCGCGACGGCGAGGACGATCCTGCAGGGCTGGCCCTCCAGATCGACGTGACCGGCGTGTCCGGCGTGGACTACGTGTACGACCTGGCCTTCACCCCCGTGGACGAACTGTCTTCGGACAGCCACCGCTGGGAGGTCGGCGACCTGCAGATGGCGGTCGGCGAGGAAAGTCGTCCCAAGCTCGCCGGGGCCACCCTCGACCTACCGAGCAACCCGGCCCAGGGCGGCCTGATCATCCGTAACCCGAACCGTCCGAACCCGTTGGGCGACGTCGGCGAGCTACTCCTGGAGGGCGAGGTGCCCGAGCGGATCGCCCAGCTCCTGGAACAGAACGTGAACCCGATGCTGGCCTCCCACGGGGGCTTCGCCACCCTCGTGGGCGTCGACGGCCACACCGCCTACGTGACGATGGGGGGTGGGTGCCAGGGCTGCTCCATGAGCCAGGCGACCCTCACCGAGGGCATCCAGCGTGCGATCGTGGAGGCCATCCCGGAGATCACAGAGGTGATCGACTCCACCGACCACTCCGCCGGGGACAACCCCTTCTTCACCTGAGGCACAGGCTCGACCCTAACCACCGGGCTACCCGGGGCAGGTCGGGCCTCAACCCAGGCGGTTCCGGACCGTCGTGGCGATGCCCGGTCCGTCCAGCCCGAACGAGGCCAGCAGTTCGTCCACCTTCCCGTGGGGGTGGTGGGCCACCGGAACGCCGAGCACGGCCACCTCCGTCATCGGAGAACGGCTGGAGAGGTCGTCCAGCACGCCCGTGCCGAAGCCACCCTCGCGGAACCCGTCCTCCACCGTGACCACCAGGCGATGGCCGGCGGCGTCGTCCAGCATCGCCTCGTCCAACGGGCGGATGCATCGTGGGTCCCAGACCGTGGCGTGGATTCCGTCGGCCGCCAGCAGTTCGGCGGCCTCCACGGTGGCTGCCAGCATCTTTCCGGCACCCAGCAGGCAGACGGTCCGCTCCGCTGCGGCGACCGTCACCTGACGGGCCGAGAGGCCCCTGCCCACCTCGTCCCAGCCGACGTGCGGGGCCGGGGTCTTGGCCCAGCGGATGGCCACCGGACCGTCCGTGATCGCCAGGGCGTCCTCGAACATCTGCTGGAGTTCCTGGTACGACGAGGGCGCCAGGATCGTCATGCCCGGGACCTTGGACAACAGGACCATGTCCAGCACGCCGTGGTGGGAGGGCCCGTCGTCCCCGGTGATGCCGGCCCTGTCCAGGCAGAACACGACGGGCTGGCCATGTAGGCCGACGTCCAGGTTGGTCTGGTCGAAGGCCCGACTGAGGAACGTGGCGTAGAGGGCCACGATGGGTCGCAGCCCGCCCATTGCCATGCCTGCAGCAGCCGTGACGGCGTGCTGCTCGGCTATGCCCACGTCGAAGCAGCGTTCCGGGAACCGGTCCCGGAACGGCAGCAGCCCGGTCGAGTCGGGCATGGCGGCGGTAATGGCCACTACCTCAGGCCGTGACTCGGCGGCCTTCAGGATCGACTCCGTGAACGCCGCGGTGTAGCTGCCGACCTTCACGCCGCCCGTGTCGTGCATGTGCTTGATCGGATCCTGCTCCGCCGGAGCGTGGCCGCGCCCCTTCTGGGTCAGCACGTGGACGACGACCGGCCCGTCGAACTCGGCTGCGTTGCGAAGGGCGTCCTCGATCTCGGCGATGTCGTGGCCATCGAAGGGGCCGAGGTAGTGCACGCCCAGGGCTTCGAAGAAGGCCGTGGGCTCGAACATGTCCCGCAGCGCCGCCTTGGTGGCGCTGATGCTCCGCTCCAGCAGCTCGCCGACCCACGGGAGGTTCTCGGCCAGGTCCTCCAGGCGCCGCTGTCGGCGCATGTAGGTCGGGTTGGAGCGGATCCGGATGAGGCTTTCCGACAGCCGGCCGACGGTCGGCGCATACGAGCGACCGTTGTCGTTCAGCACGATCGTCACCTTGAGGCCGCTGTGGCCCAGATTGTTGAGCCCCTCGAATGCCATGCCGCCGGTCATCGACCCGTCGCCGATGACCGCCACCACCCGGCGGCTGCCACCGGTGGTGGCCTCGGCTGTGGCCAGTCCGTGGGCGTACGCCAGCACGGTCGAGGCGTGGGAGTTCTCGATCCAGTCGTGGCTGGACTCGGCACGCGAGGGGTAACCCGACATCCGTCCGCTCTGGCGGAGGCCGTCGAACCCGGCGTTTCGCCCGGTCAGCAGCTTGTGGACGTAGGACTGGTGGCCCGTGTCCCAGAGGATGGCGTCCCTGGGGCTGTCGAACACCCGGTGGAGGGCCAGCGTCAACTCCACGGCCCCGAGGTTGGAACCCAGGTGGCCGCCGGTACGACCCACCGTCTCGATGATCCGCTCGCGGATCTCGGCGGCCAGGGAGCGCAGTTCGTCGGGTCCGAGGTCGCGCAGGTCGTCCGGGGTCCGGATTGAGTCGAGTCGCATGGAGGCTCGGTCCGATCGAGGGAACCGGTCCGGTGGATCCGGATCGAAGGGTCTGGTTCCGTCGTCGGAACCAGGGAACCACGGTAGCCGCGGAGCCCCATGGTGCACCTGCGCCGGTCTCAACCGTCAGGTGCCGATGGGCAACCGCCGCCATCCTGCCAGGAGCAGGCCTGACAGGACGTGGCCCGCGGCGAGTGCTGCAAGCCCACCCAGGGCGTCGACCCAGAAGTGGTTGGCGGTGACCAGGACGGCGAAGAGGGTGGCCGGGGCGTAGGCGGCGATGAGCAGGCGGCTGGTTCGTGAAGCCATCACCGACCACAACGCGATAGTGCACCAGGCCGCCCAGGCGAAGTGGAGGCTGGGCATCGCCGCGTACTGGTTGCTGACCTCGAGCATGGTGCCCGAGTCGAACGACCAGATACCGCCGATGTCGGCGACCGTGTCGACGAAGGGGTGGACCGCAGCGAGGCAGGCCCCGAAGTCCCCGCAGTCAGACAGCAGCCGTGGGGGCATCAGGGGGAACAGGCCGAAGCCGATGAGGGCGAGGCCGGTGGTGCACAGGAAGGTGGAGCGCTGGCGTGCGTACAAGTGCGGGTGGCGGTGGTACACCCAGACGAGGGCGAAGACCGTCAGGCCGAAGTGGAAGGTGCCGTAGAAGAGGTTCCAGAACTGGATGAACCACCGTTGGCCCAGGAAGGCAGCCTGGAGCCCCGGCTCCAGGTAGAGGCCCAGTGCCCTTTCCAGGTCGATGACCCTCTCGGCGTTGGCCAGCGCCTCCGGCACGCCGACCGATTCCGACCCGAAGCGGTTCCGGACCGCTGAGTAGACGATGTAGAAGGTCAGGACGAGCACGACCTCGGCCCACCAGTGGAGGCCCGTGCCGGCGCCGGCACGGGCCGACCGGCTGGGTCGTGTCGAGGTGGCGTCGGGGCGGGCCAGGTCGGTCACGTCAGGGCCTCCTGCTCGAGCGTCGAGATCAGTTGGTCTCTGCACCGACGCGACCGAGGAAGCGTCCGGTGGCTACGACCACCCTCACGATGCTGGCGGTGGCCACCACGGTCTCGCCGACCGTGGCCGTGGCGCCGAAGGTCAGGCGTCGCCCCTCGACGGCTTCCAGGACCGCCTCGGCCATCACGCCGGCGCCGGGGCCGGAGGGGGACAGGTGGTCTATGTGGATACGCATGCCCACGCTGGTCTCCCCCTCGCCCAGCTCGCCGACCAGGGCTGCGACCGTCGCCTCCTCCATCAGGGCGACGAGGCGCGGCGTGGCGAGGGTGGGAACCTCGCCGGAACGCATGGCGATTGCCGTATCGGCGTCGGTGACGGTGTGCGCGGAGCGACCGCGCAACCCGGGCATGGGGGGCACGACGGGTACCCTACGCATCCGTCCATGGTCCGGGAAACCGGGCCGAGATGACCTATGCGGTGCTGGAGACGATGATGGTGCAGGTGATCGACATGACCGGTGGCGAAGGGGTGATGCTCGACCCGCAGGTCCTCCTGGACACGCTGGGCGTCGCAATGGCCACGGGCGGCGAGTTCGCCGAGGTGTTCGTCGAGGACCGGCGGTCCACCTCGGCGCTGCTTGACGATTCAAGGATCGAGGAGTTGACCAGCGGTCGTGACCGGGGCGCCGGCATCCGCGTGGTGGTCGGTGATACGACCGGCTTCGCCCACACGGCCGACCTCTCACCGGTAGGCCTCCGGGCGGCCGCCGGAGCGGCCTCCGCTGCGGCGCGCAGTGGCGGATCGGGGGTGAGGGTCGTGGCGTTGGATGCCGTGAGCGGCCCTGCATCTGCCGTAGTGGAAATACTCCCCTCCGACGTGCCGAAGGCCCGGAAGGTGGCCCTGCTGGACAGGGCCGACGATGCGGCGCGGTCCTGCGACGGCGCGATCACCCAGGTCACTGCAAGGTATGCCGACAGCCAGCGACGCATCCAGATCGCCAACAGCGACGGCCTACTCACCGGCGACCGGCAGATCCGCACCCTCTTCTCCGTGTCCTGCGTGGCCAGCGGGGATTCGGGCCTCCAGACGGGCCGCGAGTCGGTGGGTCACACGATCGGGTTCGAGCTGTTCGACCGGGTCGACGTGGAGGACCTGGCCGGGCTTGCCGCCGGTCGGGCGTTGACGAAGCTGGACGCCGTGCCGGCACCCAGCGGGCAGATGCCGGTCGTGGTCGGACCCGGCGGCGGCGGCGTGCTCTTCCACGAGGCCTGCGGACATGGCCTGGAAGCCGACCTGATAGCGAAGGCGGCATCTGTATTCGCCGGCCGTCGTGGCGACGTGGTCGCCGCACCCATGGTCAGCCTCGTGGACGACGGCACCATGGCCGGCGAATGGGGCCGCTATGCGATCGACGACGAGGGTCGACCCGCCCAGCACAACGTCCTGATCCGCGACGGCGTCCTGACCGACTTCATGTGGGATCGCCTCCGGGCCCGTAGGGAGGGCAGGGAGAGCTCCGGAAACGGCCGCCGGCAGAGCTACCGGCACCTCCCGATGGTCCGCATGACGAACACCTACCTGGAGGCCGGCGGCGACGACCCGGCGGAGATCCTGGCCGGGACCGAGCAGGGCGTATACGTGGCCCAACTGGGCGGCGGCCAGGTGAACACGGCCACCGGCGACTTCGTGTTCGGGATGACCGAGGCGTACCTGATCGAGGGCGGGCGCCTGACGGCCCCGATCCGGGACGGCAACCTGATCGGGAACGGCCCGGCAGCGCTCCTGGACATCGATGGCATCGCCGGCGACTTTGCCATGGGGTCACCGGGAACCTGCGGCAAGGACGGCCAGGGTGTCCCCGTGGGGGACGGCACGCCGACGCTGCGGGTAGCCAAACTGACGGTCGGCGGGACGGCGGCCTGAGGTGTCCGAGTTGCTGGAGATCGCCGAACGCATCGTCGGCTGGTCCGATCCGGGCGAACAGGTCGAGGCCGTGGTCGTCCACGAACGCGAGACGGAGGTGCGGGCGTACGAGGGCGAGGTGGAGTCGTTGACGGTCGCCGAGTCCCGCGGTGTGGGCGTACGCATCATCCGCGATGGTCGTCAGGGCTTCGCATACGCAGGCACCCTGGACCCCGATGCCCTCGGCGAGGTGATGCGCGAGGCTCGGGACAACCTCGGCTTCGCCACCCCGGACGAGCACTGTTCCCTCGCCGAGCCCGACGGCTTGGCACCCGTCGGGATGGACCTCTACCGCGATGCCCTGCTCGACCTCCCCATCGACGCCAAGGTGCAGATGGCCCTGGACCTGGAACGCCTCACACTGTCGGCCGACGGTCGCATCAGCGGCGTGGAGTCTGCCGAGTACTCCGACTCCGTCTCCTCCAGTGCCGTGGCCACGACCACGGGGATCCGCTCCACCAGCCGTGAGACCGGGTGCTTCCTTTCCGCCTACGCCCTGGCGGAGAGCGACGGCGAGACCCAGACCGGCTTCGGCTTCTCCCTCGGGCGCCAGCCCGGCGATCTTGACGTGGAGGCGGCTGCGGCCGAGGCAGCAGAGCGGTCCACCCGGATGCTCGGAGCGGTGAAGCCTCCGTCCGGTCGGATGACGGTCGTGTTCGACCCCTGGGTGAGCGCCCAGTTCCTCGGCATCGTGGGCGGCACGTTGAGCGGTGAGGCCGTGCAGAAGGGTCGGTCGATGTTCGCCGACCGACTCGGAGACGACGTCGCATCTCCGCTCCTCACCCTGATCGACGATCCAACCGATCCGGCGGCCTTCACGGCTACCGAGACCGACGGCGAGGGCCTGGCGACGCGCCGCAACGTCCTGCTGGCCAACGGTCGACTGGAACGCTTCGTCCACAACAGCGAGACGGCCAGACGGGCCGGGACGGTGTCCACCGGCTCGGCCGTGCGCGGCTACTCCTCGACGCCGGGCGTGGGCGTACGGGCGGTGGCCGTGGTCCCCGGCGACCGGTCGCCGGCCGACCTGGTGTCCGGCATCCGCGACGGCCTGCTCATCCAGGGGGTCAGCGGGCTCCACTCGGGCGTGAACGCGGTCAGCGGCGACTTCTCGACCGGTGCCGAGGGCATCAGGATCCGTGACGGGGAGCTGGCCGAACCAGTTCGCGAGTTCACCATCGCGTCCACCATCCAGAAGATGCTGACCGACGTGACGGCCATCGGCGATGACCTCCAGTGGCTGCCGATGCGGGCAGCGGGGG
>Ga0066839_10000064_pt1 | contig 45490 bp, 88 predicted proteins | sample ETNtaG_10_FD_66733 | JGI IMG/M metagenome (GOLD analysis project Ga0066839, IMG submission 66733) | Marine microbial and viral communities from oxygen minimum zone, Eastern Pacific Ocean - ETNP201302SV82 | ecosystem: Environmental > Aquatic > Marine > Oceanic | place: Pacific Ocean: Eastern...
CCAACCTTGAGGCACAGCGTGAAGTTCAACAAGCGAAAGATGCCGCGATTGAGGCCGAGAAGGCCGCGCAGGCTGCGAAGAAAGATCAGGTCAAAGGGCTGCGCACCGTCACCCGCTACAAGATCGACAGCCACAAGACCGCGCTGGCCGATATCTACAAAACCGACCCGGAAGCAATCGTTGCCTTTGTCGATGAATACGTGCGCCGGAACCACAAGACCCGCGCCATTGCTGGCGTGACCGTAACCCAAGAGCAAGAGGCATACTAATGCAGAAACTAATCATCGCAGGCACCACGGGCAAAGACGCCGTGTTGCGCCGTACAGGCAGCGGAGACGCCGTGCTGGGGTTCTCGCTGGCCGTGGATAACGGCAAGGACAAGAACGGCCAGAAGCGCGAAACCACATGGTACGATTGCAGCATCTGGGGGAAGCGGGCTGAAAGCCTTGAGCGGTACATTACCAAAGGCACCAAGCTGACCCTTGAGGGACGCCCGACCGTCCGCGCCCACGAGGGCAAAGCCTATCTCGGCATTTCCGTAAGCGACCTGACGTTTCAAGGCGGCGGGGATAGCGGCGGTCAATCGCAGGGCTATGACAGCGGCAGCACGGGCAACTATGACGCGCCGAGCGGCTACGGCGCGGGCGGTAACCCGAATAGCGGGCGCGACCTAGATGACGAAATTCCATTCAATTACAACTACTTGTAAGACATGATGCGGCAAGCCCTCACACCAGAGCAGGCCGGGCGGCTGGCGGAGTGGGTCGAAGGACTTACCCCGCCGTTCACCCTGACCATGCGCGAAGGCAAGGTGCGGACCATTTCGCAGAATTCTTTGCTCCACAAATGGTACGGCGAGATAGCCCGCCAGAAAGGCGACAGAACCGCCGCGCAGGTAAAAGGCCAGTGCCACCGCGAATACGGTTTGGCAATCAAGCTGCGTGACCCGCAGTGGGCTTGGATATGGAACCACAGCGCCGGGGCGTTGGATTATGAGCGGCAATGCAAGGTGCTGGCTTCGGGCGTGTTCAACGTATCCAGCAGCATGACCGTAGCCGAATTGACCGAATATATGGACGCCATGCAGCAGGACTACACCGCGCAGGGGGTCAGACTTACGCAGCCGGAGGATAAGCAGTGAGAATTTTAGTATGTGGCAGCCGCCATTGCGACGAAGAATTGAGCGACCTTGTATGGAATAGGCTGCAAGACATTATCCCCGGAAATGAGCCTTGCACAATCATTCACGGCGCGGCACCGGGCGTCGATACTCAGGCAATGATTGTTGCCGACATGCTGCCCAACTGTAAGCACCTGCCATTTGAGGCGGAATGGAACAAGCATGGCCGCGCCGCTGGACCCATCCGAAACAAGCGGATGCTGGACGAGGGCAAGCCGGATTTAGTCGTCGCATTCCCCGGCGGGCGCGGGACTGCAAACATGGTCAAGCAAGCTAAGGCTGGCGGATTCAAGGTGATTGAGGTCACGCCATGAACAAGCCCCTCCGCCGCACCCCCATGCGCCGCAAGTCGAAGAAGCGGGCCGCGCGTGAGGCATCGCCAGAGGGCCGCGAAGATGCGGAGTATCTGGCGAAGGTCCACAACCTGCCGTGTGTCATATGCGAAGGCTTTGGCATGACGCAGAACAGCCCGACAGAGGCGCACCACGTCAAGAGCGGGCGTTTTGGCAAGGACAGGACGCCCGACAAAATGGCAATCCCGCTCTGCCACTCGCACCACAACAAGCTGCGGCCCTACCCCGGCGACGAAGACAAGATCGGCTACCACAACGCGCAGGCCACATGGGAAAGCCTGTACGGCGAGGACCACGAATACAGCGCGGCAACCCGCGACAGGATTGAAAGGATGATGTTTTGAAAGAGATAGGCTACATCACGACTGGCATTGTATTGGGGCTTTTCGTCGGCTCGTTCGCAGCTGCAATAGATCACCAAGACGCATGGCGGGAAGGCCGAGAGGACGTTCTAAACTCGACCGTGACCGTTGGGGGCGAAGATACCCCCTGCGCCGCTTCAATCCCTCTCAGCGTACTAGCCGAAATGGTAAACGCTGGCGTGATGGACTGGCACCGGGTTTGCGAAGGGGGCGACCAATGAACGGACACGCCGAAACCCTGCAACGCAACCTATCCGCGCTCCAACGCACGACCGTCAAACAAAAGGCCGAGATCAACCGCCTATGGCGCAAGGTGGAGAGCCTGACCGCAGACAAGGCCGCGCTATTGGCTGATTTGAAGAAAGCACGAGGTGAAGCATGACCAAGCTACTACGCCGCATTAGGGCGATGTTCCGCCCCGGCTGCACAAGGGGCTGCAACCAAGGGCGGGACTGCCCGCTGAGAAAGGGGAAGCGATGAGCAAGGTGGACATTTCAAGCGAGGCGGTGGAGCGGCTGGTTCAAGCTGTAGCAGTTGATGCAGTAGCGGTCAGCGCCACAACTATTGTCACCCTCCGCGCCCAAGCCGAACGGATCAAGGAGTTGGAGGGGCAGAAAGCCAACATCGCCAAGGTCTGCGAGGGATACCGGGAGCAGGCCAACGAAAGCTGGCGCAAGGCTAAGACAGCCCGCAATGACGCGCTGCGGAATGTGCGAGCCATTGCGAAACGGTACGACGACGAAGCCACATGTATGAGTTGCGCCGACACCGTGGGCATTCTCCGCGAGATTGATGCCCTTATCGAAGGAGCCACCAATGACTGATGAACGGATAGAGCTAAAGCCATGCCCGTTTTGCGGGGAGGCTGTGACCCTAAAGGAAGCATCAGAGAACCTCATGGTGATTGTTTGCGGAACCGACAGTACGTGCATCGGGTCGGGGGTTTCGATTTCCTTCCTGAGACGTGACACGACGAAAGCAATTGCCGCATGGAACACCCGCGACACTATGGATCGCCTAGTAGCCGAGGGGCAGCGATGTGACGCCATGACACCGCAGGAGGCGGCGAAGGTGCTGTTGGCCGCTGTCGATGCATTTATGAGCGGCGAAAAACTGACCGAGGAACAGCGCGAACTGGAAAGGACTGCGGTAATTGCGGGCGCGTTTGCCGGTGGCGCTTACGATAGATATTGGCCCAAGGGAGGCGGCGAATATCACGCCCTGACTCGCGTGTTTTTGCTCGCGCTTATTGACCCGGACCATGCCGAACTTGACTACCTGCGGACCGATCCAAGCGCGGGACAAACGGCGCGTGATGCAAGAGCCGCCCTCCGCGCTATCTCGGAGGGCAGCCATGAATAACGCACTAGACGACCTGATTGAGAAGGTGGAGGGGGGAAAGGCGACACACGCTGACTTCCAAGCCGCCGCTTATGTCCTCGAAGGCTTTCACGGCAGAGCGCAAGAGGCATACGAGGAACACTGTCTGACAGCCGCCTGCGTAGTCCATGAAGAAATGCTGCCGGATTGGGAATGGGAAGTTTCAAACCATGGCGGCACAGAAGGGCGCTCCGCAGTGCAGCTACAGGTGAAAGGCGACCCGCAGGATAGGGAATGGGTTTGGGGTATCGACGCAATCCCCGCCCGCGCTTGGTTAATCGCCATACTCAAGGCAATGAAGGAGGGGAAGGACGATGGCTCTTTGTGATTATGCTCTCTGCCACAATTGCCAAGGCAAGGCATTCTATGACGCAAACATATCGGACCCCAGGTATTGCGCGACTTGGGACCCCAGCGAGGAATCTGAGCCGATTGATTTAGCGGTTCTATGCTCCGAATGCGCCAAGTCTCATGTGGCTATCATAGTGCCGCGCCACACGGGGGATATGGGTATTTGCCGTTTCTGCATGGGGTCGGGCGAAAGTGGGCCAGATCAGGTTTGCGCGGTATGCGAAGGGAGCGGGGCAGATACCGAGAAGGAGGGGAAGGACGCATGAGCCAGCCGACCGACAAGAAGGTGATGGACCTTGTTGCCAAGTGGGAGGCCACGGGGCGCATTGTCCGAAAGGTTATCATCGAAGGCAAGCGCATTGAGGTTGAGTTTGACCGCGCACCCGTCAAAGGCGTGACTTTGGATAACGTCAAATGGTGAAGCGCTTTTTGCCGAGATACGTCTACCGGATGGGCCGCAACGGCTATCTGTACTATCGGCATGACGGGGTTTCGCACCGGATGCCTGACGATCCGGCAAGCGCCGAGTTTGCGCAGGAATATGCCCGCCTGCGGAGTGGCCGCGCCCTTCCAACATCCAAGCGCACCGTCAAGAAGCTGATCGCGTCCTACCTATCCTCGCCCAAGTGGGAGGGGCTGTCGCACAACACGCAGAAAAGCTACCGGCAATCGTTTCGTTACCTCGAAGAGAAGATCGGCCCATACGATCCAGCCCGAATTAAGCCGCATCACGTCTATGACATGCGCGACAGCATGACAGACAAGCCGACCACCGCCAAGCGGCGCGTAGGGGCGCTGTCAGTGCTTATGCAGCACGCAATCAAGCTGGGGTGGATAGAGCGCAACCCCGTTCACCCGCGCTTTGAACACCTCAAGACCAAGAAGCCACCGCGCCAGCCTTGGCCGCTCGAACTGATCCAAGCCGCCCGCGATACCGCTGACCCCGAAACGCTGCTGATCTTTGAAATGCTGCTAGGCACCGGGCAACGCATCAGCGATGTGCTGGCAATGCAGTGGGGCCACATTGAAGATGGGGGGATATGGGTCACTCAGAGCAAGACCAAGGCGCGGCTATTTGTTCCGTTCACCGACCGCCTGCGGGATATGCTCGACGCCACGCAGCGCCGGGGGCTGTACATCATCACGCTGCCAGATGGTCGCCCCATGAAGTACAACAGCGCGTACAATCGCATGATGGAACTGCGCAAGTCTATCGGAGCCGAGGCGTATGACAATCACGCTCTGCGCCATTCTGCGGCCTCTGAGATTGCCTCACTCCCCGGCATGACCGACGAACACGTTAAGGCGCTGACAGGCCACACAAGCGCCGGAATGGTCCGCCTGTACTCAGGGCCAGCAGGTCAGAAAGCGCGTGCGAAAGAGGCTCAGAAGGCCCGGAAATGACGCTGGAACGGCCCGTGAACGGAAGGGGAAAGCTGTTCCCTCTTTTGAACGCGGAGCTATCCAACATGTAAATAACTGAAATAAAACGACAAAACAGGCCATAGAGATGGTTAAGAAAGACTTCACTATGACGCCGATTCAATCGCTTAGGTTCTGAAATTCAAAAGACATAGCGAAAACAAAGCCGGAATCTTATACCGCCTGTGGAACAGCCTAGAGGTCTGCGCGAAACCTGCGCCCGCCATGCACTTACGGGGAAACCGGATGCAGAGCGGGGCTATGGTTGCCGATGGTTAGCGGGGGGATTGGAAACTATTACGGAAGTTTGCGCAGCGGCTTAGCAACCATTGGCCGGACTGGATACCCCCACCGTTTGCCATCCCACCGCGTCTTGCGCCCGTCCCTACGCTTGACCCACGCCAGCCATTCTGAGGAAGTCGGCCAGACTGAGGACATATCCCACGCGACAGACTGTATCGTCTCGCGGCCTAAAGTATCGATAGGTCGGCTAGGGAAGCGCCGTAGCGGGTCGTTACGCCTTGCCATACTCATCCTCTGGAACCGTGTCGTCTAGGCTGTCACTATCCAGCGTGGCTAGCATGTAGTCGAACAGCCCCCACTGGTGACAAGTTGCGCAGCTTGCTTCGTGCATTGTGCAGCGCGGCCCCCAGACATGCTCAATGACGGTGGCTATTTCGGACATACCACGATTCATTGCTGCACGATATGTTTCGCGCTCTTTTGGCTGGCTAGGCATCGCCTCAGCGATTCCCCTAGCAATGTACTGCAACTGCGCTTGAGTGAACGTGCCTTGGTTCATGCCTCTCTCCTATGTTGAGGGGGGCTTAGCCCTCCTATTCAGACTCTTGCGGCGGATACCAACGGCGCAGCACACCCTCGGGGTCTTGGCAAAAGAACGTGTGCCCCTGCATCGCATTGATGGATCGCCTTAGCCGCTCAATCTCGCGCGCCTGCTGTTCGATTTTCATTTCCTTGATGAGCAATTCATCGGCGGCACGACCACAAAGGTCGGCAACGTGCGTCTTCGGGCCGACCTCGGCCAGCAATTCATCCCTAAGCCCCATACCTTGCTCCTTTTAAGACTTCCGGGCGCGGGTAGCCCGCACCGCTGCTGCATTTGCCAGCGCCCCAACTGAGGCGATGAACTCCGACATATCGTCACCCGGCATGAACAACGCCGAACCGTTGTCTTTCAGCGTGTGGATATAGACCGACAGGCCAATATCGAAGCACTGATCGAGGGTATGCTGTGCGTGTTTTTGAGAGAACCCGACAGCCAGCGGAGTTGAGAAAAACACCTGTCCGTGCGGCAGTTTAAGCTTTGCCATACGGTAGAAGAAGTCAGCCCGCAGGGGTAGCTTGCTGGGCCAGTTTGTCGTGCGAACCTTGCGCACGTCCTCAACGAATACGGGCGACACATCGGCCCCGCCTAGCAAGTCCTCTGGGATACCCCATGTGCGGGCTTGGGCAATCTGCGTTGCCTCACTCGGAAGCCACGGGTGCAGCGTCACAAGTGCGAACTTGTTGGATTTGGACGGGGTTTCCTTACGGGTCATGGCGCTGCACTGCTTTCTTTCAATTTCCTTACAACGTAAAGAAAGAGGTTGCGCTAGTCAAGCAGTAATGCTATCTTACATCATACAGAAAGCACCAAATAGAGAACATGGAGTAACCAATGGCCCACGAAAGCAACGGCACAATCAAGAAGATCAACCTTGACGATGGCATCGCTTGGATTGCCCGGAATGACGACACCAGCGGCGCTCCGCATGAAGTCGCGCAGATTGTCAGCGTCCTATTGCTGGCCGACCTGTTTGGCAAAACCCCGGCCAGCATCGCGCGGCGAGTGATCCGCTACAAAAACACCCACGGGCAGGCCGCTTAATGGCTCGCCGCTGGCAACCCAAATACTCCTGCACCTGCGCCGCCTGCGGGTGGCGCGGGAAGCGCACCCGGCGCATGATGTCCAAGCCCTGCCCCAAGTGCGGCGGGTGGCGTACCATCACAGCCGACCAATCCTAAAAACCCCGGAGGCGCCGATGGGCCTGCAAGATGAACTAGAAAGGGTCGAAGCCGAAGCGGCTCGGCTGCGCCGCGAGATAGCGGCAGGGCCGTGCCGCGAGCATGGCCACGACTGGCAATTCTATGGCGGCACGAACGCCGGATGCGGGCCCGACTGCGGATGCTCGGCGCCGGTCAACGTCTGCGCCAAGTGCGGCGACTGCGACTATGGCGAAAACGATGGGGCCGAAGCGGTCCGAACCGACTGCGCTGCCGCGCAGTCCAAATCCAACTAACCCCGGAGACACCTATGACATTGAACCGGAAAGAGGCGCAAAGGATGGATCGCTACATCCAAGCCGCCAAAGCAGCCCGAGAGGCACTTGAGCCGCACCCGTCTTGGAAGCGCGAGGAACTGAGGGCGAAGGCGCTCATCGCGATCCGCGATGCCTGCGGCGGGACGCCCGGAACGGATGCCGTCTATGAAAACGCCGAGCGAACCCTCGGCATCAAGTCCAACTAACGCCGACGGAGAGAACCATGAAAGCATATACCATTCCCGTGATTGCAGCGGCTCAACGGGTATCCATACAGCAAATGGAAGGCTTGGATCGCCACGAACACCGCGACCTCGACACGCTCGAAGCTGCTGGCTTGATGGATAAAGGCATCTGCGAAGATGCCGAAATGCAAGATAGCCTAGAGGTTGGCGAAACCATGTGGACCTTCAATGCGGATGGGGACGCGCTGATAGCAGCCCTTCGCGGCGAATCCAACTAACGCCGGAGGCACCTATGAGCGACCAATTTCTGATCGAGAAGCGCGGCCTTTACTACCGCCCGAACTCCTGCGGATACACGGGCCTAAAACGAGAGGCAGGCCGATACTCTTTTGACGATGCAGCGATCCACGCGGGGCCAAATGGCCCAGATGGATCAACCGATGGCATGGGCATCTGGCGCGAGGATGAAGCACCTCAGTTTTCCACTTCATGCCCTTGGGATGTGAAGCTGATTGAAAAAACCAGATTGGATACTTTGCGCGAAGCCCACCTTGCGGTCAGCAAGGCTCGAACTGAGGTGATCCACTCTGGCGTCGTCGCATATGTGCAGGGAGTCGCGAAGGGACATAGCCGTTCCGAAGACGCCATCGCCGCTTTGATCCAACAGTCCAGCTAACCCCCGGAGGCACCATGCCAAACCATATTGTGAACGAAATCCGCCTCCACGGCGTCGAGGCGGCAAAGGTTCGCGCCATCGCATCTGGCCCGGAGCGCGTGATCGACTTTGAGAAGCTGCTGCCCCTGCCGTTGAACTTCTGGCCCGGCAGTGTGTCGATGGCCCACAAGCAGGCTTTCCCCGGAACCCATCTCGATGCAGCGACGGAAACGTGGGGGACGAAGTGGAACGCCTACGCGTTGACCGAAGACAGCTTGCGGGAAGATGGGACAGACACGATCCTGACCTTTGAAACCGCATGGGCACCGCCACGGGGATGGGTTGTGGCCGTTTTCAGCACGCTGGAATGCGACATCACCCACCACTGGCAGGACGAAGGCAGCGATGATGTGTATCGCGAACGCTACACGTTCACCGGTGACAACAGCATGTTTTTCCCAAAGTGGGAGACGGATGTTGTCGAACAAGGAAGCGACGATCACCGCCGCCTCTACAAACTGCAATGGGGTGTTGAAACCCCCGCCGAACTCGCAGAGTCCAACTAACCCCGGAGGCACCTATGAAGCCCACGACCGCCCCCCCGCTTGATGCAACGCGCATACCGCGCCCCCTCCGTGAATGGCACGAAGATCACGGCGACGTGCTCTGGTGGTGCTGGGGATGGGATGGCGAACGCTGGCTGGATGAGCCGCCCTATGTCGGCTCGCCGCTAGACTGCGGGCAAACCGTCGAACTCCACACGCACCGCGAAACAGGTGAAGCGCCCGCCGCCCGCATCTTCGTAGGCGGCTGGCCCGGATACCATACGCACTGGACGCCGCTGCCCTCGCAGCCCTACGCGCCCAACCAGACCAACTAACCCCGGAGGACATATGACCCAGCTAAACTTGATGGACGTGCAGCAGGCCGCGAGCGCCGCTCTTGCGGCCCATGAAAAATTCATGGGGGGCCAGCCGATCACGGCAGAGGAAAATGCCATCGCTGATGCCGTGATGAAGGCAGGCTGCTACGCCGTTGCTGCCTATGAAGCGCACGTTCCTAAATCGGGCAGCGAATACAGCACTTTGCTCTGGGCATTCCTGACAGCCCTGATCGACCCGCTATCCAAAGACCTCGATGCGCTGCGAGAAGACCCCGCCGCCGGTGAGGTTGCACGCGCTTCGCGCAACCAGTCCTAAAATCCCCCATGCATACATGGAGAAGACGATGTTTGACGTGATCGAAGTGGACATTGTGACCCGCAAGGTTCGCATGATGGGTCAAGATAAGACCGAGAAGAACGCCGAAGCGATTGAACGGATGGCTCTAATGCGGCGCGGGACGGATGATAACTTTTTCACCACTGTCCCGGCAGGTCTTTATCAGGACGGCGACACCTACAACGCCTAGGAGGCATATATGCGCTATCTTGCAATCACCATCACGCCGTTCATTTGGCACTGGCCGCACATTGACCGGGACTTGAGCGCGGATCATGTGATCCGCTTCGGGCCATTCAATCTTTCAGGCATTCTATCAGACTGACACCCCCCCCTAGCGCAGAAGGAGAGAGACATGCTCGGAACGAAACTCCCCACATGCCCAAAATGCGGCGCGGGCGCGACCTATGGCCCCGGCAGGGAGGTTATATGCCCTCGCACTAAACAGGGTCTTTGCGATGGACCGATAAAGCCCACAGGAGCCACCCCATGACAGCACCGGAACGGATATGGATAGATAACGAACGGTATGAACAACGCTGGCATATCGGGAAGCCGCCTACGTCAGACCGTTACGCGCATGTGCACGGGGAATACGTCCACGAACGCCTCTACACCGCCCAGCAGGAGACAATAGCGGCGCTGGTGGAGGTGCTGACCAAGCTGGAACGCATTTGCGTCAATCGCCAGCCTGACAAGGTAGCTGACGGGGTGCAGATATGCCGCGCCGCCCTCGCACGAGCAAAGGAGCAAGCATGACGCTTATCATTGACCTGAAACGCGCCCTACGCGAACCAGAGTACCGCGCCGAACTATCTGAGGAATTGGAGGGCGGCGTTACTGAGATGGTTATGGAGGAATCCGCAGACCGCATAGACGCGCTAGAGAAGGCGCTGCAACGTGTCGAGTGGGAGGGAGATGAGCATTCGCAGCAGATTGCCCGCGCCGCGCTTGGGGAGGGAGATTGATGGCGATACGTGTCCGCATGAACGGGCGTATGTTCTGCGCTGCTATGACTGAACCGATGCCGGGCGACACATACATTGACGATACGCTGCATCATGAACTTTGCGCCGTTCATCGCGTGATCGTATCGGAACCCGCAGATTTACACGCGAAAAGCGCCGAATGGTGGTGGCGAAACGCAGTCCCGGCAGGCACCGTTATTGATCCGCATTTTATTGGAGAAGATAGGTAATGGCATATATGCGCTGCCTATTCATAGGTGCTATGGCCGCATCATGCTGGATAGCGATTAACAGCCCTATCCCCCTGTAACCGCCAATAACAGCCTAATTCCAAAAGCCGTGATTGAGCGTCAACAGCCGCCCGCCGCCCTTGCGATAGGCAACGCCGATCATCTCGGACGGGCTGTTATACAGGTTTTCCCGCGCATGGCGTCCGAGAGGGGCAATCGCCCGCACCTGATTGAACGTCATGCCCGTTTCATCCATCGCCCGCTCTTTCAGGCGGTGAAGGTGGCCGACCCACAACTCGCGGAAAACGGCGCCGGCCCATAGCTGGGGATAGGCCGTGGCGAAGGCCAAGACAAATTCGGTCGGGTTCTTTTTCAGGTCGCCGTGATGGCTGGCGATGAAGTTGCCCTCCCAAGCATGGGCAAACACGTCGATGCCATCGGTCTCAATCGTTACCCGCGCTTCATTGCGATACCGCTGCTTTAGCGCCGCTCTAAGGATACGCGCGGTCTGCGGGTCATGGTTCCCCCGCAGCGACTTGTAAATCACATGGTCGGAGCGTTCTAGCGCCTGCTCAATGCGCCACGCTTCCACCTCTGTCGCAACGTCTGTGGTGTCGTCATACTCAGCGTCTACCGCCAGCGGGTGCTTGCTCTGCGGTGTCAGGTTTGACGGGTCATTCTGCTCAGTGAAGTCGCCGTTGTTTACGATGATAGTGCACTCAGCCGGGGGAAGCCGCTCCAGCAGGTCAGACGTGCCGGATTTAAGCCGATCCACGCAGTCTGCGGTGCCGTAGTCACCCACGCGCATTGAAAGGTGCACGTCACTGGTGGGGATGAAATTGCGCACGTCTGAGCGCGTCTGTAGGGGGCGTTTGATAGCAGGGGCGGGGCGTATGTTGTCCAGCCTATCCGCGATGCGTTCTAGCACGTCCTCCGGCTCGTCGTCGGTCTTGGGCTTTAGCTGGACGCTGTAGCTGATCCCGTCCTCGGATTTGGTCTTAATCCAAGCGAGGTTTGGCACCATCTTTGTGCCTGCCGCTTCCATGCTGTCGCGTATGGCGGGGTCAACGTCTAGCCCCCTCGCCTTTCCGATCATCACCCGATGCCGGAACGTGTTGATATTCACGCCAAGCGCCGCAGCCGCCGCCGTGTTGCTGTTGTGATGCTCTGCCTTGGCTTGGATCGCTTCAAGGCATTGCGCGTCTGTGAGGGGCGGCGTAGGCACTCAGGAAGCCTCACCCGTCTTGCGGCGCAGGTTGTCAACGCCCTCAAGATACCCGTCCACCGATACACGGACGCAAAACACGTTGTATTTCATGCGGGGGTTAGTCACCCGCTCATTGAGGAACTTGGTCATGCCTGCGCGGGTCTTTTCGCACTCAGCAAGGGTGGCGTAGGTTCTCGGCTCATAGCCGTCGATAACGTGCGGAGACAGGTCCGCTGGCGTTGTGAATAACGCCACCAGTACAAACCAGTGCATGGCAGTTTCCTTTTGAGGGGAGGCCGCTTATTCCAGCGGCAGGGGGTGGATCAGGGGGGCGGTTAGCTGCCCCGATCAAGCAAAATGCGGGTGTCTAGGTGGATCGCCTCGGTCCTGCGGTCCACGTCAGCCATGTGCACCTCAATCTCAGCCAGCCGCGCGGCAATCTGCCGGACCTCTGCTAAGACGTACTCCGTCCGATCAGGCGGCGGCGCGGCATGGCCCACCTCAACGGGGGATTTCTTCGCGCCTTTGCGAACCGCTAGAACCGCGCTGACGATCCCAGCGAAAAGGCCCGCGATACCTGCCCATGCTTCCGGCTCAATGCTGTTTATAAAATGAAGCATCAGCAGCAGACCTATACGCAGCAAGAACATCGAAGGCGGCTAGCGCTAGATAAGAGCCAGCGCCAGTTGTGAGGGCGGCAGATTGCCCACTGAGCGCAGGTACTGCAAAGAGGACGGCAAGGCCCGCGAACAGGCCCGCGCCGAGAACGGCACCAACGCAGCGCAGGATGGGGGAGCGCCGCCAGTTGCCGTTGATAAATAGCCCCGCCATTCGCATGATCGCTATGACGGTCAGAGGCACGGCTAAGGCCACCTCATCAATGCCAAGCTGGCGGAATGCGGCGAATGCAACGCTGGTGGCAAGGGTATCGCCGGGGAGCGCCAGCGTCAGGGCAAAGATCAGGATGATAATGCTATTTTGCCATTCCATCCCGCGCCCATGTTGGAGAAACGTGTCAGCCATGCGGGTCATTTCAGCCATCCCTTGCGGCATCCGGCCTCATGGCCCAGCACAACGTCTGTACCCGGCTCGCCTACCGCGTCTGGCGTCTCTGGGTGCTGCTCAAGCCCCGCCCGCAACCCCTGAATAGAGCGCGTGTATTTCTCGCCACAAAATGCGGCGTCACTCACACCCGCGCAGCCTGACAGTCCAATGAGCGTCAGCGCAATTATCAATCGCATCTGAAATATCCTTCTCGCGTTCAATTTGGGTTTCACGGTTGCTGTTGCGGGCATCCTTGCCGCCGAGCCAATACGCCGCGAAAACGACAGCGCAGAGGGCCACCACCACGACAATAACGCGGGTCACGTCTTGCCCCCTCGCGCCTTGGCAATGCGGGATGCAATGAAGGTGCCTGCGAAGGTCAGACCGCCGCCGATGATTGTGGCGAGGTCGTCTAAGTTGACGGTCAAGGTGCCTGCGCCTTCGTCAAAGGACGCCCAGCCCATGCCAGCGATGAACGCGGAAAGCGCGTAGAGGATCATGCGGATTGCGAGTGCCATGTTATTTCCTTCCAAAGAGGGATTGGATCGCTGCGACGATTGCGGCCCACAGAGAGGGCTTGCCGGGGATTTCGGTTGCCGGGGGCGCGGTGGGGGCCGCAGGGGTCAGGAAAAGTTCACGCTCTGCCTCACGGCGGCGCACCAATCCGCGCAAAACCTTACCGCCCGCCTTGCTCCACATCAGGATCGCATCAGCCGCGCCATGCTTGTCGCCTGCATTGAACTTGCGCAGGGCGGTGGAGCGCTTGAACGCAGAAGGCCCAATGTTGTAAGCTAGGGAAACAAACGCGCCGAACTCGTTTTCATTGATAGGCGCGGTAATCGCCGGACGGATATCAGCGGCGAATTTCTCAACGCCACGGCGCAAAAACTCGGTCGCCTGTGCCTCGCTGATCTTCATTCCCGGCTTGGGGTCGATACCAACGCCAGCGCGGCCCGTTGTGCCGTAGCCAATCGTCCATGGATCGCCCCCTGTCGCGGGGTCTGGGTATGCTTCCGCGCGAAAGCCCTCGAACCTCTTGATGAGGTCGAGCGTTGCTCGGTTTACTGTCATATGTCACCTGTTATTTAGGAAAGCGCCGCTCATAGCTGCTGCGGCAGTGGGGCCAATCATCGCGCCGAAAGAACCCGTCGAAGATAAGCACCCACACCCACCACAAGCCCCGGTCACGACGCCACCACGCATAAGCGCAGAGCGTCATGTCCCAGCCCGTCAGCCAGCGGCAGAGGCGGCGGCTAACGGCTTCACATAGGGGGAGCATTAGGCGAAGATGGAGGGGAAACGCTCCGCCGCCGCGCCCGTCAGCGAATTCAACGTGCTTGCATCAGTCCCGCCAACATACTCATTCACGACAAAAAGCTGCGCGATTGAGGAATTGTCACCATCCAGAGCCAAGGCGGGCGTTGAAAGCGGGTCGTAAGTGGAGAACATCGTTAGGCGGCTATCAGTCAGGCCCAAGCTGTTGACGAATGTGTTGCCCAAAGTCCCATCCACCCAGACCTTTAATGTCGTTGCAGAAATATCGTAGGAGACAACAATATGGTGCCAATCTGCCGTAGTAGCGGGTGCATCACCAATGACAGTAACAGTGCCGGAGCTATTGAATTTTTGCAACCGCACAAGATCGCCAGTGCGGAGGGCGATACCGAAGGCCCCGCCGTTACTCCCGGCAATCCCCGCGATACCGCCGCTCGTATTTGTTGAAGCCTTACCGACAAACGAGATCGTCCAGTCACCTGTCCGATTCACGATCCCGCTGTCCGTATAAAGCCCGCCAACCGGGTCGGAAGATTTCGCCTTGTAATGCGGCGCATCATCGGGGCCACCACCCTCAACGAAGCTAGGGAACACCCCTGCCACAGTTGGCCCTGCATAAGATGGCACGTCGCTTACACCCGCCTTGGTATTCGCGACCCCGCCAGACTCAATGGCATTGAGCCACGGCGCTGCCATAAATGAGGTATTGCTGTTCAGCAGAAGCGCCCGCTCTGAGGGCGTCAGCACCTTATCCCCCGCCCCAGAGAACGCCGCGTCTGCAATTACATTTACAAGTGTTTTGGTTGCCATTTTCCGGTTTCCTTAGATGTCCATTGTGAAGGGGAGAAGCCAATCATTCGAGGCAACTGCAGAGCCTGCGAGGGCGTGAGTAACAGTGCCGCGCAGGTTGCCCCGCGCCCCGTTTGTGTTATCGCCAGAATACGCGCCGGACCCGCTCTCGACAGCGTATCCCACCCGCGTTGCGCCGACGCTTGCGGCAGATGCCAGGGTCAGCGTGATAGATTTGCCCAAGGTAGATACAGCAGTCACCGCAATATCACCTGACGGCGTTTCGACGCTGAACCCCTTCGAGGCACCAACGTCCGAAACAATATCGAATGTAGTATCTATTTCGATGTTTCCGCCAAATGGAACTGCGCAATCCAGCCGGATAGAGGTGCTTGAAAGCCACTTGTGAGAGATGACTTGAACAGGCTGAAACCCCGTTCCGTAATAGCTGGCCAACGCGGCGCGTCCCATCATTTCACCAAGGCGTCGATAGCCCGTCACGGTCGGGTGATTCCCGTTGGGGTTTGCCGTAGGTTCAATTTCGACAGCGTAGGTGGGCGCGGCCACGACAAACAGGTGCGGGGCGCGGCGGGCGGCTTCTTGACACGCAGCCTGCCAAGGCGTCATGCGCAACGACCCGCTGTAATAGCTGGCACTTGTGCAGTGCAAAACCGCTACGCATTGCCTTTCTTGACCGTATATGATCTCGGCCATCTCCTGATGGTCTTGCCGCCATCGCATGATGTGACCAACCGTTTGCTCAACTGTTGCATTCTGTGCCGCATCCGCCTCTCCTTCGTGCATGTGTAAAACAGACAAAACAGGCTTGAGGTTTTCCAGTTGCGCGAAATAACTAACCTCTCGGAAAATGCGCAGGCTTTCTCGCCATCTGCTAGAACCGCGCATAAGTTCAAAATAGGGTTTGCCCCCAAAGGCCGAGACTGTTGCGACCATTTTGGGCGACGACCCAAGGGCGGATTCCAGAGCGCCGACCATATAGTTCACCGCAGACAGCACCGGAGGCTCATAGCCGGAACTGGCGACAAGATCACCGAACCCCTCAGCAGGCTGCCCTAGAGGCATAACGCCCGGTGACAGCATAAGGGCGACACCAGAATGCAACGCCGTTGTGGAATATTCTGTAGCCACCGAACCCTGCGTGAAACTCTGCCCGATAGCATGGTTGTGGTGTATCTCACGCTGAACCACCGCCGCGAGGCTTGGGTCGGTCGTGTAATTAGTACCCGTGTTCAGAACGTAATAAGGCGCCCCCCCTGTCCCGGTGCGCCCCCCCGCATCCATTTTGACTTCCCGGCCTGCTAATTTAGTTGTGAATACCTTTAGGCTTTCGACCTTCACCCGCCGTCCTGCATAGTCAACTTTTACGGTTTCTGTCTGTAGAGACGCCCACACGAAAAGGCTTTTTGTATAGTCTATCGCCTGCTGTTGTGCATTGCTGACTGGCTTGTCCGCGTCGGACGTGTTGTCGGCATTTCCGAGACCGATCTGAACCTTTGTAACGCCGTGGGGGTTGGCAGAATTATTGACGTGCAGCGTGAAAGCCTCCTCCTGCGCATCCAGATCATCTATGATGGCTTGCAGCGCAGAAGGATCACCCAGCGTCTGCGCCACTTGGATCAGGAGCGTCCGCAAGTCGCGCTTGGTAATTGGCTTGCGGGAGGTGGAACGGTCGCCAACAGGCAGATCACCAACGCCCCCCTGCCCGTCTCCGGTGTAGCCCTCAAAATCCCGCAAGATGCGGTTTACATCGTCAACAAATGGCATCAGTTGCCCCCATGCAGAAAAGCCCGCCAAGGCGAGCAAAGTTTAGGAATTTGTGTTGTTTTAGGTTGTGGTGATGTTGGCAGGCCCAGCCGGGGAGCCTTCGACGCCCGACACGTTGGCCGCTGCGACCCAATAGTTGTATTCAGTTGCCGCCGTGATTGTGTCGTCGGAGAACTCAGAGATTTGCCCCGATACGCCGCCAGTTGTGCCGACTAGGGCCGCGTCACCGAATACAGCCGTTTCGCTGCGATAGATGCGCAACTCATGGAATGAGCCAGTCGGGTTGCGCCAGTTTAGGTTGACGCGCCCGGTGCCGTTGGATGCGAACAACTCAGAAGGTGCGTCCGGTGCCGTGGCGTCGATCTGCACCGTGATAGTGCCGAGGTTTTCCCACTCATCCGGCTCATAGAAAACGCCATCAAAGCGAGCTTGCGCGTTATAGTCTCGTCCGTCCTCGACCGCGCCGGATTGCGCCGTGTATCCGGTCGCCTGCATATCGATCCATGGGCCATAGACGGTTTCTGGGATGCCCTCGCTGCCGCCATCATCATAGGTCGATGTGCGGTATTGCGCCTCAACCACGATATCGTTGCGGCCTGCGATTGGCACGGCGTCCACCTCAAGAACCGCGATGCGATTGCCTGCCGATGCCTGCACCACTCGCTGAGAGAACACCGCCGAGATTTCCGGCGCTTCGCTATTGCCCGATGCGGGCAGCGGCGTAGGCGGGTCGCCCGCTTCTTCTGGAGTCCATTCACCAGATGCCCGATCCACCTTTGCAAGATCAATCCGGCACTGCAATTCAATCGGGTCAAATTCGTGGTCTAGCACCTCGTATTCGCCTTGGATCACTCGCCCCGAACCGTCCTCCGGCTGGTAGTCCAGCAGGATCGTGTGACGCTGCGCATGTTCACGCGGGAAACGTGCCTTTAGCCCGACAAGGTTGGTGATGATGGATACCTTGGCCCGGTTGTCGTCGTGAAACTGCTCCTTAGCCAAACGCCGCGCCTGCGCACGGTTTGGACACATCGACAGTTCGTATTCCTTGACGATTTCGCCTTCAATTGCCAGCCGCGTATCGTCGCGCCACGGATCAACCTCCGTGACCGTGTATTTCTGCGAAGCATCCATGTGCAGCACCCGCAGGACGTTGTAGCCCTCGCGCTCACTGATTGCCTCGCTGGTCTGAATTTCCTTAATGTCCTTTGCCGTGATTGTGCAGGCAGGGGTGCCGAAGCTGCCGCCGATCAGGCCAATGCGCCCGTCCTGCATCTCATAGGCGCGGATACCGGAACTTGCGTGCATCCGGTCCAGCACGTCCGACGGTGGCTCATCGAGCGTCCAGTAGCCCCAAAGGCGCAGGCGTGGCGCGGTGCCGCCTTCAAGCTGCGGCACGGCTTCATCGGACACGTCCGCCATCGCCGAGACGCTATCCCAATTGATATCTGCCGGGTCGATCTTGAACCCGTCCTCATGGGTGAGGAAATGCGACTGTACCAGCGCGGCGTTATCGGCATATGCGGTAGAAACATCTCGTGGGTCATAGACCGCCTGCCCGTGGATCACCCATTGCAGCGTCGTATTGTAGGACTTGGGGAACACCTTGGAAAAGTCATTGCCCTTCGGCGCTTTCATCTGCGCGAGGAACGTGGCCTGATTGGTCAGCTTCCGGTCGGCATCCCATGTGGTGAACTCTGCAATAAGGTCAGCATAATCACCTCCAAGCGTAGAGCCGTCGCGGGTCTGCACGTTGACATATTCCGACAGCTTGCCCGCCTCCACGTCGCCGCTTGCGTCCAGCGTGACCGCCTCACTGTCTACCCAGCACTCCTCAAAGCTGGTGATTTCGCCGTGCGATACCATGACAAGCTGGTAAAGCACCCCGTCTTTCACCTCGAAGAACGCGCGAATGCCGCCCGCGAGGTTTTCACCGACATAGATGCGGCGCGGGGCCGATGCCTGACTGATAACCGCTTGGATTTCGCTCTGCGGGATACTCACGCTTGGGGCCAATGCGCGGGAAATGGCGCTCAGGGCCAGCGAAACAGCCGCGTTTGCCACGGCCACCCCGATAGACGTAGCGGTTGCGATAGAGAAGCCCGCCGCCGCTGCCAGATAGCCGCCCGCGTAGGCGATAGCGTTTACCGCAATCCCAATAGCTGTGAAAATTGCCATTAGTCTACCTTTTTAACCATCTGGACCTCGGCCACCGTGTAGCCGCGCCGCTCAAGGATGCGCTGCGCTGCGCCGCCTGCCGCACTCATCTTGATTAGGGTCGCGCCCTGTTCTGCGGCCCATGTCTCGAAAGCCCGCAAGAGCCGCAGGCCGCTGCGGTCAGAGGCAAACCAGCCCAGCTCGAAGGCCACTGGCGCGGGACTGATAACCGTCTGCATGATCCGTCCCGCGATGAATCCGCCAGCGGATACGAAAACCACGCCCTGAGGGTTGCGCAGCAGGCCCATCAGCGTTTCACCGGCTTGCAGGCGGCAAACGCGCTGAGGTCCTCGCACGGATGCCGCAAGCGCTTCCGTCATGTCTATAAGGGCGGGAATATCCGCCTCGGTCGCCGGACGGGTTCGCGAATCGCTCATAGCGTGCAATCCTCTCGGGATTGTATTGATGGAGATTGCAATGAAATTGACGCTTGAAGGGCTAGGCCCTGACATTTCCGTAGAGATGGATCACGTCGAACCCGGACTAAGGCGGGCAAAGTTCGACCTCATGACCGAGAACGGGATTCATGAGGGGGCAGGATCAGCTTCGATATCGGTGATCATTTCCCTCGCAGATACTGTTGATCTGCAATCTGCCGAGAAAGACGCTCGAAGAGCCGTTGCTCGATTTTTGCGAAAAGCAGCCGATACGCTAGACGACGAATGAACATTTCCTGATCTCCTTTAAGGTGTGGTTGAGTTAACTACCGGGAACCCATGTGATGGCTTTGTCTTTTAGGCCCGCGATGAACGCCATGCCGGTATCGCCAGGGAACCGCGCCCGCTGGTCTGCATCCGTCCAGCGTCCGAAAGGTGGCTTGCCCTGCCGAGATAGCCGCCCGTAGGCTTCCAGTTCGATCACCCGGCTATCTGCGGAGGACGTGCTGCGCATGTCGCGCATCTTGCCTTGGAACATGCTGATAGGGTCGCCAATGAGCCGCCCTTGGTGTTCCCCGTCCCGCTCAACCGTGCTGAAAAGCTGGTAGAACAACTGGCAGCGGCGGTTGTTTACTTCGGTCGCCTGATTATCGCACCGCGCCACCATTTCCGGCGATGCTGCGGGGATTTCAAACCGCACCATGCCCGCACTCATGCCGTATGTGAGGCTCATAGCCCCGATCTTGATAACGTCGCCCGTGCCTTGATACTCAACCCCGCCCGCTGTCAGCGGCCCATAGCCCAGCCACCAGTTTTGCGGGTTGGTGGCGAAGTCCATCTGGCAGAGGATCGTGCAGGCCACATCACCGCGCCGTAGGTCTTCGTCGGGAATGTCGTGGATGCTCATGTGTAACCTCGGCAACGCGAAAGACCCCGCTGAACGGGGCATTTTCTAGGTAGATTGTTAGTGCTTGGTTTAGTTGGCTTTGGGCCTCAGTTGGCGGCTGACGGCGGTATCTCTTAGTTCATTATAAACATCTTTCGTGACCCAAACCCCAAAGCACTTTACAGGTTCTTGTCGCGTTTCACCGCAAAACTTAGATAACTCTTCTAAGGAAGATTGCCCAAAGTTCACCATGCGCATCCATCTTGGCTCTGATGGACGAGGCTCCATGACTTTCATTTTGGGCGCAACTTCGGCTGGCAAAATTTCTATACAATATAGATAAAATTCTTGGCAAGCCTCTCGTATGGTTGCGTCTGTCCAACCCCCACGGGCATCTAGAAAGCCTTCATTTACGAGCCTTCCGGCTAGCCGATTTGAGATTAATTTATTTGATTTAGTCATTTCCGTCTCCCAACGGCCCACTTGGTTAAGCGCGGCAGGCCGGGTGGATAACCGGCTTTTCGGGTGCGACCCTATCCGCGCAATTAGTATGACAGAAAACCCCACGCCATGGAAGATTAGAATGCCTCGATGAACGAGATAGAGCCGGGGCGCACCGGAGATGGCCCCCGAAAGCCGCCCACCTGATCACCAGTCTCCATGCGGCACTTGAGGCGCAGTTGATCGACCACGACCAATTCGCCCGCGTCATAGCCGCCTCGGATGTTCGGCATCACAGAAACGCGGATTGCGGTTTCGCTTTCGTCTATCGCGCTGACGTTTGTGACTTGGTAGAAACGATCCCCAAGCGTGATGTAATGCCCCGGCCAAAGCTGAGACAACGCGGGCTTATCCACGTCGATGTAGCTGTCCCGGTGCGATGCCGCCGTGCGTAAAGTGAAACCGTCAAACGGGTCATTGGCCCAGCCTACATGGTCAAAGGTCCACTCAGGCGCAGAGCCATTCGGCGCGAGCATCCTTCCATTGGCGTCATTCGGTCGCCACTGAACGCAGATAGGTACAACACAGGTTGCCCCTGCCGCTTCCATCTGTGTGACAAAGGACGATAGAGCAAGGTGGCCCTGCATACCCACCGCTGCGAGGTCCATCTCCAGCTTCCACATGCCATTGAGTGTGGGGGTAGCAAAGCTCTCACCGTCGATATTAGTAAACGGGGAAAGCCGAAGCCCGCTGAGTTTCGGCTCGGTTGATTGCACCTTAACCGGATATGGAAACGCAACCTGCATCAGCGGCCACCTCTGAGATATTTATTGTCCGACTGCGCGCGGGTGTTTTCTTGGATGCCCGCGCGCACCACCTCAACAGAAACGTCTGTAGATATGGTGCTGACACGGGACGCGAACATCGGCCCCTCTTCGATGATTACACGCAGTACGCCGCCCGCCCCGGCACTCTGGCCGTTTGGAATGACCCGCTCGCCGCGCTCTAAGATCGCAGGCACCTCGTTAGGCCGAAGCCCTGCAATGCCGCCGTTGTGATATCGTGGAGCGCCTTTGAATACTGCCGGTGATACAGAGCGCCCGTGGCCGTAGCCGTCTTTGCCCGCCGTGCCGCCGCTGTGGAGAATGCCGGGGATGATAGCGCCGCCGAGCAACCCGCCCTTACCCCCTCCGCCAAGCCAGCCTGTACCTGTTCCGCTGGCGAATGGCCCCTCGTTGAACAGCATCGCTTGCAAGGCAGCTTTCGCCAGAGACTTCGCAAGGTTTTCCAGAACGCCCGCAAGGCTTTCGCCCTCCACAATGGCGTCAATGAACCCATCTTTCAGGTCTTGCTGAACACCCTCAAAGAAAGACGCGCGCTCCTGTGCCTGCTGATATTTCTCAGTCAGGGTGCCAATGCTTGCCGCTTGTCGGTCGATCTGCTCACGCAGCGTCTCGCCAGTTGCAGCTTGTCGCGCATCAAGGTTCAGACCGCGCTCTTTGGCCTCATCAAGCAGCTTGTACTTGGCAGTCAGCCCCGCAATTTCGGATTGCGTCATGCCGATCATCTCAATCTGACGCTCGATGTTCACCAGATCTTTATCAGACGCCTCGAATAGTCCCGGTTCTTCCCGCTTTGATCGCCCCTTTGTCCCGCCGCTTTTCGTTTTGGACGATTTAGCCGTCGCCTTAGCCGCATCTGATTGAGCTTTTCGCCACTTAATGACCGCCTGCCGGTATTCCTCCGCTGTTTTAGCCGATTCAATTGCGATATCCCGGTTCTTTGCGTAAATTTCGCGGCTCGAAGGGTCCGCCCCGCTTGCAAGCGGGGTTGCATCAACCTGAGCCGCTGCGATGGCACCCGCGCGGCCCACCGGATCGTCCCTATAGTCATATTCAATCTTGGCGCGCGCAACGTCTGAAATTCCCTGTGCGGCTAGGTTGATCGCATTGCTCACCGCACGGCCTAACTCATCCGCCAGTCGCCCTGCTTGGCTTGCCGCGCCGCTGATTGAACCTGCTGCCCCATCCATGCCGCCTTGAAGTGACCGCGCCTCAAGCCCCGCCTCTGCGATCTTTTCGGCCAGAGCCTTAGCTCCACCCTCCATTTCAGAGATTGGGCCAAGTGCTTCCTCAAGCGCCGCGAGAACGTCTTGAGCAGCAGAGGCGACCTCTTTCGGCCCCCTAGCCTGACCAAGGGCCTCAAGGGCAGATGCAACTGACCGCGCCTGATCTTCGCTTAGACCCAACTCAGAACGCATGGCTTTAAGCGTTTCATTCAGGTTGGTGACGCCCTGCATCTGCTGCAAGCCGCCAAGCGCCTTATCTTCAAACGTACCAAACTGCCGTGACAGTGCGCGAGTGGTGTCCTCAAGCTCTGTGAGTGCCGTACTTTGGCTGATATCCCGAAGTGCTTGCAGAAACTCTCGCGCAGCCCCCGTCGCGGTCCCGTATTTCTCCGCAATGTCAGCGGTCGGCACAGCAGCACTCTCAACCGCCGACCGATAATCTTGAACGGAGGTCCGTAGAACATCAATCTTATCGTTGAGGCTTTCTGCTTCCTCACCAGTCAAAAACAGGGCGGATGTCAAAGGCACCGCCACAGCCACCACAGCACCCAACACAGCACCAAGGACGCCAAAGCCGCCAAGCAACTGCGGCAACTGCTGACCAAGGGCAACGCTCGCAGCCGTGCCAGCCCCGACCTGTACCGCGAAGTCACCCACCTGATAAGCCACGTTCTGGATGCCGCCCCCCATGCCGCGCGTAGCCCCAGCAAGCCGCTGCGCACCCGCAGTCGCACGCGTGTATTCGGCATTCAGTCGTTCAAGGGCCGCGTCATACTGCTGAGTGTTAAGCGCCCCCAGTTTCTGTGCGCGATTAAGGTCCGCCAGTTCAGCCTCATAACGCTTAGATGCCGCGAAAAGAGGGTCATACTTCGACCGCAAGCGGTCCATCTCCCTCCCAATCGTCGCCGCGCTGGCCTCAGCAGTCTTCGCCATCTTGGCGTTGCTGTAAGAGAACTGCTTTTCGATTTGTGTAGCGCTATCAGAACCCACCTTGCGCGCGCGCGCCATCTGCTTTTCAAACTTGGCAAGAGACGCCTCAAGGCGCAGCATCAAGGCGGTTTCGACTTCAGCCATTATTTCAGCGCCTCCGGTTCGTATTTGGCAAGGATCGCATCGAACTCTTCCTCGGTTGGAGGTTCGGCCTTCTTGCTCCCGGCATTGAAGCCGCGCACCATGTTGATGAAGTCGGAATAGGTCATTTCGCGCAGGTCATTTGGCGACATGTTGAACTCGCGGCAAATTTGGCTGACCTCGGAAAACCGCATCGGCTCAGGCTCTGCGCCGCCACTGGATGTGTCGTCTTCCTCAACGCCTGCCATAAGCGCGATAAGGATATCTCCCGCCAACGCAGCGTTGTCGTGCCACGGCTGATGGTCGAAGTGCTTTTCCATTAGCTGCTTGGCTGCAACCTTATTCTCGCCGCCGCCGATCAGCGCAATTCGGATTGTATGCCAGATGTCCTCAGCACGGAATCTGCCCGAAGATACGCGCAAAAATATCGCGCCAATAGCATCCTTTCCGCAGGCTTCCTCAAGATCGAGAACCCCGCCGAAAGTGAGCCGGAAAAGACGATCCTTCCCGGCCCATTCTGTAACCACCTCAGCCATTAGGTGGCGTCGGTCCAAGTGCGCTGACCCGCACCGGAAATGGTTGCGCTAAATGTTACCTTGCCGCTTGTCTCCTTGCCCAACTCAAGGCCACCCAGATAAGCAGGCAGCGTCCAGAACCCACCGTTATCAACGGCAGATTCATCCAGCAGAATTTTAATGTTCTTTTCAGTGCCGCCATCTGCCCACTCGCGCCATGTGGGCCAAGCCTCAGTTGTCACCATGCCGCTGATAGTGACGCTGGTGTCTTGGCTCTCAAGGTGCCGCACGATAACCGCCGGGATGTCCAACGGGTCGTCACAATCCAGCACAGTGTTTTCGCCAAGGTTGTTCGTCAGCGTGATGCCAAAGGTGTTTGCGCCGCATGTATGCGCGAAGGTTTCAGGGCTACCCCCGTCGCCGAGTTGCACAATAAGACGTGTAGTCTGCTTTCCCGTCGCCATAGTTATTTCTCCTTCTGGGTTGACGGTTTCTTGCCGCCGATAACTTCGGCAACGCCACGGGCCACAAGCGCATCTGCTGTCGCTTGCGGAACCGATGCTTCTGAGCCAGCCTTGAATGATTGGCTTTTGCTCGAACTGATGCGATGATGCGCATCTTGTTTGAGTTTGATTTTCATGGAGGTTTCCTTGTGACGCCTACAATTAAGTTTCTGATTGGGTCTGCTTGCGCGGCCCTAATTGCAGCCGCTGCATACTTGTCCCTGTCCGAGCATCAGGAAAACCAACGGCAAGCGCAGGCGCGACAAGCAGTGGCTGATTCAGTGGACGCCCGAAGGAAGAAGAAAAATCTGGATGAGTGCCGAGAGGTCGTCACGGCTTGGGATGACGGCAGCAAAGGCCCAGCCATCAAGAAATACGGGACAGGGGCTAAGGAGGGCATATATTTCTGCCGCGCCTTAATAGACCTTTCTAAGCCTAGGAACCCTTGATTGCCTTGTTGATATTGCGAGTAAGTCTAGACTTTACCCGCCGTCTTCGTGTCCTCCAGACCGGATAAAAGAAAGGGTTGGCAGGCATGTTCTTAGTGCCGAACTCTTGGAATCGAGCATAGAATGCGTCCCCGCCGCCCGCATAGATCGTGATGCGCAGGGTTGAATATTCCTTGCCCCCCACTGTGCCGACTACCATTGAACCTTCTGGCGCATCACCCCACGTCCAGTTTATGGAATCTCGCAATGTGCCGCCGTTGACGTCACGAACCGGCGCGACCCGCTTCATATCGCTTACGATCTCTTCTGCGTTCTGCTCCAAGGTGTCTAGCGCGGCCTGACGAACCTTATCCGGGATCGCGGCCCACCTTCGGTTGAAGTCTGCCAACCCTTGGGCCATTAGGCATCCTCCATGTTGGCGGTCACGGTTACAATGCCATGACCGGTGATGCCGTCGCTATCCCGAAGAACACGAACCGCCTCTACATTCATTGTAATTAGCGCGCTATCGCCTGCGTCAGCCTCGTACCCGTGCAGCGCCTTCTTAACCGCGTCCGCAATCTCCTTTGCAGGCCGAAGCCGCCCGTGGTCCACCGCCCAGCAGTCAAGCTGGATTGTCTCATACCGCCCGTCGATACACTCCATATCATCAGGGCTGTAATCAGATGGACCAAATGTAATGCAGGGGTAATCTGCGCCCGCTGGCATTCGGTCGAAGATGCGATCTCCCACGAGTGCGTGAACGCCGGTATCCGCCACAAGGCGCTGATAGATGAGGGTTTGTAGGTCAATCGACGTACTCACACTGTCACCCCGCTTTCACACGTCAACTCGATATAACGCCGATCATCTGTAGGGATCGCTGTACGGATATTGTAGATTGTGCCGCTACGCGCATCGCGCATTCGCCATTCTGGGTTGATGGTGCGCGTCTCATCGTTTGCCCAGATAGTCACAACAACGGGCTGCTTGCCCTGCAATCTTGCCGCGACCACAGCTTCACTGCCCCGCAGAAACCGATAATGCGCCCGCGATGTGAATTGCTCGACCCAATCTAGCGCCTCACCACCGGACCCGTCAGGGACGCCAACAAGAGCGTCGAAAGCAACCTTGTAATACATATCAGACGGCTTCATTCGCCCACCTCCCAAGGTCTAGGCTTGCCGTGAAAACAAACAACCCGTGCGCTACTAGGAACGCCCTGCTGGCAATGCTTCTTCCAACTGACCACAGCACCCGGCAAAACGTCCTGCCAGTACGCGCGTCCCTTGGTTAACGGCTCAATGAAACCCTGATCTCCGAACCAGCGCGGCGTCGTGCATCGCGCCATATGCCCGGCAGGGTCTTCGCAGAACCGTTCATAGATGTGCGTGGCGTCGCCGCTCCAAGCCATTAGCCCAGACCCCATTTCGCGAACTCGTGGGTTAAAGTCGCGCAGGGCGATGAACTCATAAGCCGCAGCCGCATCAAAGAACGGGGCAAGATCGCCGCAGACGGTTGTATCAAGATCCATGTAAAGCACCGGCCCAGAGAACCGGAACAACTCTATTTTTGCCCACCAACCGGGCCAATCATGCTTTAGCGCGGGATCACCCACATCAGACAGGCAGATGAACTCGGCATCGGGCGCATATCTCGCGCATTGCATTCGGAGCCGGGCAACGTGGCTCAATTCGTATTCACCGCCGGAACGCAAGACCGTCAAAACCTTCTGATCGGTCATATAACGTCCTCAAATTTGGCCTTGGGGTAATTACGCAGCGCCGACTTCGGCGAGCAGTTCAAAACCTCGATACCCGTCTTTTCGATTTCCCTCGCCGCAGCGTCGATAGATCGCCGCCACCGCTCAGCGTTGCCAGCCGTGGGGTTGTTCAGCCCCGCAGGGTGCGCCCCGTGCCAGTGAAGGCCGTTACGGATGCTCATGTCATAGCCAACCAAAAGGATGCGCTTAACACCGAATTGAACGCCCAAGTTCAGGCAGTGAAAGCCGCTATTCCCGCCCCAGCCTACCGTCCCTTTTGGCTCATGATAAAACCGATCATCCGGCTTCATGCAGATCACCCGCTCAAGCCCCCACTCTTCGCAGGCCGATTGCTCAATGCAGAGTTTTACGCCCTCAAATTCCGGCGCTCCGTCATTCTTATTCCACCAGTTCGCATCGCAGGCGAAAAGCATGTCTGCCCACGGCACCAAGCGCCATGAACTGTTGATAGCGATTACCTTTGCCCGGCCCTTTGCTCGGCTTAGGTCAACGTCCTTTGCGGAGGGTCCGCTCGCCACCAATACAAGCGTTTTGCTCTCCCACTTGGGCCACCAACTAGGCAAGAGGCGGGTCAACGAGGCGATACAAGAGCATTTCGGCGCGGTAGGGCAACCCGCCCGGCCTACCCTTCATTTCGTCGTCGCCCTGAAAGATATGCTGGCCCGTAATGATTGCCGCGCGTTTGATGCGTTCAGGCACAGTTGCCCCGCTTACCAGCTCCCCGCCGCTATCCAAGTCAAGGTAATCTTCGACCCGTTTATCTAGGTAGTCGATCACAGCCTCAGATGCCGCGCCGATGATACCCGTGAGGTCCGCGTCGTCGTCGTCGTGGTAGATATTCAAAGCGTCCTTGAACTCTGCCAGCGTTGCGAGGGTCGCCATCACTTAACCCTCACAGTTTTAGGCTCAGGGGCCGATTTCAACTCACCGTCCTTACCGTCGCGGCCCTTCTTGACCGAAAGACGCCATCCGTCGCCCGTTCCGGGTCGCTCGCCAGTTTCCTTCTGCGCAACCCACATGGACCCGCCAAAGCTGACCACATCGCCAGCCGCGTACTCCTTGCCCTCAGAGAAAACCCCGCGATCCAGCATAACGGGCAGCGAGAAAGACCGCTCAACGATCTTAGCGCCGCGCTGGAACCGGAATGTGAACCCGCGCTCCCCGTCATGCTCAATGTCCATGTCCTCGAAGCCGATGCCATCCGTGCCGTCTTTGCCGGGTGCGCCATCCTTACCAACAATCGCGCCAAGCGTTTTTGTCTCGCCATTTGTTAGGGTCACTGTCAGTTCGCCATCTCGGTCGATAAATGCCCCAGCAAGCCCCACGCCATCCTTGCCATCCGCTCCCTTTTCACCCGGCTGACCGTCTCTACCATCCGCGCCATCTGCCCCGTCTTTTCCGTCTTGGGGCATCGGGATCGCGTCAAGAAACGCCTGCACCTGTTCCTTCAGGTCAGGCAAAACATCATCAATCGTGACGCTTTCCCCATCTTGTCCCGGTGCGCCATCCTTGCCCGGCTCGCCAGCCTCACCCTTTTCAGGCTCCGGCATGTCCGCAAGACGTTTTTCCAGTGAGGCAATGCGCTGCAACAGCGGCGCGGTCTGCGCCTTCACAATACCGGCCAGTTCCTCGCCAAATGCTTTCGCGTCGATCATGCGACCTCCATAGCTTTCCGCATGGAAAGCAGGGTTTCCGCCACGAAGGCGCGTTCTTCTGTTTCTGGGTCAGGCTCAGTCACGGTCGGCTGGGGCTGGGCGCTAGACTGTTCAATCAGCAGCTTGTCACGGGCGGCAATCGCCTCAATGCTATGGTCTTGCTCCTGCATGTAGACCGTGGAACCGCCTGTGATGCCATCAAGGTTCAGCCGCTCCCGACGCTCATCCAGCGTCATGAGGCTTTTGCCGCGCTCCAAGACTTCCATCTGAGTTGCGCTATCCATGCGCAGAAGGCCGTCAACGTCGAAGGCTGTTTTCACCTTAACGCCATCCATGCCTAGCCCATCGTCAAGACAGCTTTCCGCGTCCTCGATCAGACCTTGCAGAGACTGCCCGTAATACTCGACGTTGAGCGATTGCAGGTTGTTTGCCGTGGGCATAGGGCCAAGCCCAACCTTGTAAAGCGGGATACCGTATGTCGTGGCAATCGTCTCGGACGTCCATTTCAATTGCTCAACAAGCTGAGCATCCGAGGCCGCAACCGTGATGGGGTCAAACTTCAATCCATCGCCCATAACCGCGATCTTGCCCGCGTTCTTCCCGGTGTAGCTAGTCTCAAAAGCCTCTTTCAGACGCTTTGCCGTCTCATCCCCGATCTTACCGGGGGCCGACAAAATGCCACCCGGCTGCGCCTGATTCCCAAAGAAATTCGTGCTGCTCTCTGAGATATTCTGGCTTTGGGTCGCGGCCACTCCGTTAGCGTAAATTGGCGAAAGCCCAACAAGAGGGTGGAAGAGACAGTTCCAGCGGTCATGGATGACTTCAGAGGCCGGTACCGTCACGGAGGTATTCACCCCGGAAAGGTTGTCGTCAGCCAATTGATAGAACACGTCACCGCTATCAGAAACCAGCACCTGAACCCGGTTAGGGTCTAGGATGTGCAGCTTTTGAACCGTGCGGCGCTCATCGCGCTGCTTCAAAACGTATGTATTGCCCGCCGACAGCTTGGACAGGAACCAAACCTCAAAGAATTGGTTGCGCGTCTGGAAATGGTTGGGCTTGCGCAGCAATCTAGCCGCCTGTGCGCCCTCAGTTTCCTTCCATACCCGACCATCGCGGCGCATCACCATAACGCGCAACTTCGCGATATCGCGGGCAATCATGCTCTGGCAGCGGAAAACGAACGGGTTCGCCAGAACGCTGTTGCGGTCAACAGTGATGTTGCGCTGCCAGTTTCCGGTATTCGCCTCATAAATGGGATGCCATCCCGAATTTGGGACGTTATTTAGCGCTTTCTGGCGCGTAATGTTTAGCCCCAAGAATTTCATAGTTTAGCCCGCCTCTGCGATCTTCTCACGCAAGGTAGCGGCATCCCACCCGCCGAAGGGCTTCTTGCCAAGCACCCGCTTATATTCCTCGCGCAGCACTGTCCGCTCATCGGTCTGGACAGGTGCATCGGTCGCTTCATCAGCCTGCATATCGCGGCGATTATAACCGAGTTTCGCGGCGATCTTGGCAAAACGCGGGTCACGCGCCGCCATCATTCGGTTTGCGTAGTTTTGGCGCATGTGGGGAACTCCAATAGAGGTGTAGGCCGGGCCGAATGGCCCGACCTGTTATCGGTTAGGCGCTAGGGAGACCCCAGTTCACCGAATCCAGAACCGCAACCGCCGAGGCACGACGCTTCGACCAGTTCAGAATGCGCTCAGCGCGGAACGCAACCGAGTTGGTCTGCCACATCGACACCATGGAAGTCGCGGTGCCGGTTGCCGAGGCGTTGGTCGGGTTGTCCAGCATCTGCAACGAAGCCTCACGGGACATATCCACGGCAACACCGCCTTCATCACCGAAGTAGATATCGGAAGCGTTGGCGAGGGCCACATAGCCGCCAGCAGACACAGGTGCGAGGTATTCCGACACGATAACCGGGATGCCCTCGAAGGTACCACCGCGCATGGTGATGCCGCTGAACTCTTGCTGACCCAGCGGGTTGCGCATCAGGGACAGGGCAAGGGCGGTGTTGGAAGACATGATCCAAACCGCAGTGGACGGCGGGTTGTTCGCGGCCACGAATGTCGCCATCAGCGCACGGATATCTTCGCGGATCGCATCAGCGTCATTGCCTGTCGAAGTGATCGCAGAAACGCCATTGGTGATCGACGCCGGGGATACGCCAGCCGAAGCAGAAACAGCCGGGTCAATGAACGTCTGGTCAATCCGCTCAACAACAGCACCGGCCAGCGCGTCACGCATCAGCATATCAGCCGAAGGAGAAGACTTGCGGATCAGTTCTTCGGTCACAACCGCAATGGCAGCGACTTTCAGTTCATCCAGCGTGGTACGGCTGTAGTCGAAGCTGGTCAGCGGCTTGGGCTGCCCCTCACCGACCCAGTAACCAGTACCGCCGCCAGTCTGACCCAGCAGGGGAACACGGAAGGGGACGGTCCGCAGGCCGGGGATGCCTTCGGTGCCGAACTTGCCAACAATCGTCATGGGGCGCAGGAACTCCGCGAAGTCCGCGTAGATCGACGTTTCTTCGCCAACGAGGTTTTCCGCCCAGTTGCCGGAGATCGAAGACCCAGCCGTGACAGTAGCCTTGCTGACAAGGCCGTACACGTTGGAATCCTCGCCATACAGGCGCTTGGCAACCTCGCGCTTGGGTTCACTGTCCAGATGAGAGATGGCTTTGACTTTGGCCAGTTGCGCAAACTCAATGCCGGGTGCGGCTTTCGCCGCCTTCACTTTCACCGGGGCGCGGTGGTCGCGGGAATCCGAGCCTTCGGACGCCTTTGCGCCAGCCACGGGCTTTGCACCGGCTGCTTTGGTCGCTTCAAGATCACGCAAGTCAGTAAGCTCAGCGTCAATTTCTTTGACCTCAGCTTTGAGAGTGTCAAATTCCTCTTTTTCCTCGGCGGTCTTGCTTTCGCCGCGCTCAACGGCTGCATCTTGGATTTCTTCCATGCGGGCCTGAGATGCCGCACGCTTCGCCTCAAACGCGGCGATTTGCTCTGCAAGAGTTTTCATGTTTTTGCCCTCCTTGGGCGTCAATGATATGGGTTTTCGGTGTTTTCCCGTGACGCCGGGAGCGTTTGCGCCTTTAGCGCGAGGTGCAGCCTTGCCAGTGCCAGTCGCGGCGGGTTTGGCTGCATATTCTTTGACGGTCGCGATGGATGCTTCCGCATTGGCGGGGATTGTCACGGCGCTAAGCTCTAACCATTCCCACTCGTTGAAGCGGACGCCCCAAGTGCCTTCGATCTGCTCGACCTCAAGCCCGCGAAACCCGATAGACAGGCCGCGCACGAGGCCGGATTTGATAAGCGCCCAATACTTGTCAATTTCAGCTGTTACACCGCGCGAAACCTTGGCGACAATCTCAATGCCCTTGGCCGTGACTGTCGCTTCTGTGACGTGCCCAATAGGGTCGCCGTGGTCGTGCTGCCAAAGCAAAGGAATGGGCAACTGAAACTTGGCCCCCTCTGGCATAACCACATCATCCATGCGGTCAGTAGCTGGGGTTGACGCGATGCCGGTAATGGTGCCGGAATCGTCGTCTATTCCCTTGATCTCAAGGGTTGAAAAGGCGCGATCCATAGCGGCCCCCTTTAAATTGTCAGAAATTGATATTCCGGCTGCGCATCGACTTCGGACTTGATGAACCAGCCGAGCGCCATAATCAGCGCCACAGCGCCGTCGATCTTGTTGCCCGGCAGTTCCTTGCGCGGGTAAACGTTGTCTTTGTTGTCGAAGTGACCGACCACGTTGCCGATCATCCAGTTTAGCACCGCGTTGCCGGGGTGATGTATCCGACCTTCACGCATCATAGCGTCAAGAGTCTTTGTCGCTTCGCTCATGTTTGCCACGGTCTGCCGAAACTCATCAGCGGGGAAATTATCCCGCTGAAGGTTACTAATCATGTGCTGCGCCTGCCAAGGGTCAGCCACAACCGCTGAGATATTCCGACCCGGCGTTTCCAGCCTGATTTCGTCCTCAATTACGCCAAAGTCGATAGTCTCGCCCGGTGTGGCGTAGATATCCCCCTGCATTTCCCAACCCCGATACATCGGGTGGCGATCTTCTTCGATAGCCGCGCGGGGCAGGTAGAACGAAGGGAATGCGTAGAAGTGATCCTTCCCATCCACCTTGCGCTTGTAGACGTTCAGCTTGGCTGCAATGTCGATCTTGCTGGCAAGGTCCAGCGCGATAACGCTTTCGTCTTCCGCAAAGTCGGCTTCATCAAGCGATTTGTCTTCGCACTTCCGCCAATGATCCGTGTCAAACAGAGCGTGGTTAGCATCCACCCAGATATCTAGGTGTTTGGTGAAATAATTCGTCCGGTCCTGCGCGTTTTCCTTTGCCTTCGACGCCATCTGCCGAACGTGCGCGGGGTCAACTGAGATGCCATAGTTGGGATTGGCCTTAATCAGCGATTCCTCACAGTATGGGTCGTCTCCCTCATCAATCGTGTAGATGATCCCGAAGGTGGCGTTTGCCATTTCCCCGCTGGACGCCCCAGAAAGCACCTTAGAAACGAAGTCTCGGACCTTGTAGCAAACCCCGTGCTTGTTGAACCCCGCCGTTGTAATCGCCCAGAGCATTGACTGGGGCCGCTTGCCCAAGCCTGTCTCCAACACCTCATAAACTTCCGGCGTCTTGTGCGCGTGAAGCTCATCCACAATCGCCATGTGGATGTTGAGGCCGTCCAGCGTATGACCGTCAGCCGATAGCGCCTGAAACGTACCGTTTGTCCGCTCTTGCGTGATTGCCTGCGCCGGAACTTTGACGCCAAGGCTCTTGAGCATCCCCGGCATTTTGCGCGCCATCGCCTGCGCAACCCTAAACACGATCCGCGCTTGGTCCCGCGTAGTCGCTGCGCTGTAGACCTCCGATCCTTCTTCACCGTCTGCCGCCAGCATATACAGGCCAAGAGGTGAGGAAAGCGCCGACTTGCCGTTGCCGCGCGGCACTTCGATGTAGACGCTGCGAAAGCGCCGATTGCCCTTTATATCCACCCAGCCAAAAGTCGTAGTCAGGATAAACGCCTGCCACGGCTCCAACTTGATCGTCTCACCGCGCCGGGCCAGTTCGCCCTTCACATGAGGGCAAAGCTCTACGAATTTGCAAACCCTCTCGGCTTTCGCCTCATCGAAGCGATAGCCCTCAGGCGGCGATGCCAAGTCATTGACTTGCCGTTGACAGGCTTGCACCACATACCGGCAGGCCGGAATTTCACCAGCGACGACTTGCTCTGCATATCGCCGCGCCGTTTCAACGTGGCTCACTGCATACCAAACTGAGAAAAGGGATCATCCGGCTCATCGTCTTTCCCTTGATGTACTTTCGACCGATCCACAGGCGTTGCACCAAGCGATGAAATGGCTTGGCGGTACGCCGTGAAGAACGAGGCGGGCAGATCGGGCGTCTTGCCCATGATCTCTGCCCGCATGATTGACGCGACCTCAAGCGCCGCCCGATCCTCATACACCAGCCAACCGAGTTCGCTGGCGAATGTCTTCCACGCCTTCTTCGCATTTGGACTGAGATAATCTGGCGCAGAGCCAACCCCCTTGCCGCTCATCTCAGGGTCAGAGCGATCACGGAACCGCTGAGGGTCTTTCGCCGCTGCGCCGGTCAACTTGGCCTTCGATGTAGGCACTCTAGGACGCGGCATATATATTCACCTTACCGAATGTTTGAATTGCGGATGTTTACGTTAGATGGGTTGGTCGGTTTCCAAGATGGACCCATTTTCAAACTCAGACACCCCCCCTACCGGGTACCCGTCCAGACCCACCGGCCTGTAAGCCAGCTTTGCACGCTCAATTGCCTCCACATCATCACCGTAACGGTCCTCAATGCTGCGGCAGGGTCCATCGTGACAGCCTTTGCATACCGACCGAAGATTGCCGGGGTCGAAGTGTCCCGCCTCATAGAGGTGATGCGGCCTTGTGTGATCCACTACCGCGCTTGTGCGCTTGCGTTTGCCTTGCTCTAGCAGGGTGCCGCACATCCGGCATGTCCATAGGTCTCGGTCTAGCACCTCAAGCCGGAGCCTGCGCCAACGTGGCGTCCTGTGAAGATCAGCCACTACCTGCTGCCCTCATGTCTCCATGCCATGTGGTTAGCCTCGCTGGGGGTTTGCGTATCGCCGCCGCGTTGCGCCTATGTGCGCTGAGAAATGGCGGAAAGCCGAGGAGTCGAACCCCCATCCTTTCGGAGTCGTCACGGTTTTCAAGACCGCTTGCCGCCCGCGCAGCGAGACTTTCCGTATATGTGGCAGAGCGCATCGGTCCCGACCCGAAGACCTTGCGGCCCGTACAGATTAGCAATCTGCCCCAGCACCTAGCTAGTTTACGCTCTGCGTTGTCTGATGACCCGCGCATGTCCGAGGCCGTAGCCAAGTGCAGAGGCGCGTGTCGTATGTTGGGGTATCCGGCTCATGGCTTGGGATAGCGGCCTTGCGTTCGCCCCGTTGCTGCCTTTGCCCAAGCGGTTCATAGCAGCGAATGTGTTGGCGGCGGCACCGGATTCGAACCGGACCCGATAAACTAGGTTGGACCCTAGCTATCCTGCCCATGCAGCGTTCCGCCGATATGGTGAGACGCGCCCGGCTAATGACACACCGGCTGCCCTGCTGGGGATAGTGCCAGACGCGCTCTGCTCAGTTCATCGACTCGCAATGACCTGAGCGGAAAGCGCCTAACTTGGTTGCGGAGGATGGATTTGAACCACCGACCTCTAGGTTATGAGCCTAGCGAGCTACCCGACTGCTCCACTCCGGCACCAAGCTGGAATCAAAAGCGCCCAGCATCCTTTTCATACACTGGGCGCAAATCGCTTGCGATTATATTACGCTATTCCGCCCCGCTGGTCAACAACCTCAGACACCTGTTGCAGCGCCTCGACAAAGCGGATTCCGCGCGGGGTAATCCCCTCCGGCGTCATGGGTTCAATCCGGCCCTTCACCACGTCCCAGATAGCCGTCTGCTCAAGTGCTGAGAGGTGCATGAGATACCCGTGCCAGCGCGTCCATGCGTTTACCGCATCCCGGTGCTGCTCATCCTCGCTGCGGAGATCAACCTGATCGTCCGCGCGGGTGCCGAACCGCTCCGGCTCAGTCTCGATCTTGGCCACCTTCGGATGCATACTCACGCCAAGCACCATCCGATGATAGCGGTCATTGGCCTGCGTAAGCCCCGTGTAGACGCGCCAAAGCCTCGCCGCGCTGTCAGGGTCGCAAAATGCCCTAATGGCCCTCCCTGCCGCCTCTCCGTAAGCCTGACGGGCCATTTCCTCGCGTGAGGTGGCGGGATCAAGCCCCATCATGCGGGCGCGGGCGTCCAAGACGGTATGCCTCGCCTCTGGGTCTGCCTCAATCTGCGCCATCCTTGCCCGTCCCTGTAGCTTGCGGGGGTTGCCGACCTTCGCCAATTCGGGGAGGTCCAGCTTTGCCCGCCGCTTGTTCCGTAGTCGCTCAGCCTTGCTGGTCATTGAATAGCCTTTCTGCCTGCTGGATCGGACACGAAAGCGCCCGGTAGTAGTCCACCATGTTCTGCAACGGGGCATTGCGGCCCCGCTCTTTTGCCAGCTTCCGTTTCGCGTCCATGAATTGCCGCCGATACTTCTCCACCGTGCTGGCCTGCGTCTCGACCCGCTGCCGTAGCTTGGCGTTGTCTCGCTCTAGCTGGTGGATGCGTTGGGAGGGGGTCATTGGATAATTCCCGCGAAAGTCAGTGTTAATAATGCGAAAAGAAGCGCGACCATCGGCAGCATGGATAGGGCAAACCCCCACTTCGCGCCGCCTGAGAGACGGAAGCAGAAAAACATCCAACCCCAAAATGCCCCGATAAAAGCCCCCGCCCCGATCAGGACGCCGAGAGCCTTTGCCATTGCGATCCAGATCATGCCCCAGCCTCCTTCACAGCCGCCGCTATCCGGTCCTTGCAGCTAACGTGGGCAAGCTGGTACTCGTAACAGCTTCCGTATTTGCCGCGCGTGACTACGCCCTCTGCCAGCATCCGGCGCAGGGTGGTGTCGAGCGAGGCCATGGGGTTCTTGCTGAGAAAGCCAGACCGCTTGACGATCTTAGCGAGGCTCAGGCGATCCCCGTCCGATAGGGCATCCATGATGGCTTCGCGGGCGGTACTGGGCCTTCCCTGAGACAAGCGCCAGACGCTAATCCTCAACTGGCCCTTGCAGATGAACCCAAGCGCAAGGATGCCTTGCTTATGCAGGGCGCTTAATGCCGCGCGGGCGCTCTCTATCCCCGACCGACCGGAAAGGCCCACTGCCGTTGCAACATCAGACGCCGTGCGCTCGCGGCCATCTGCCATGAGGTCCGCAATCTGCTGCTGCCGGGGTGTCGCCCTCGGCTCCTTGGTTTTCGGGCGCTGTGCATCCTCGCGCATCTTCGTGGCCAGCCAATCCTCCAGCCCTTCCGGTGACGGGTCATTGCGCAGAGTGAATGCCGGGACGCTGCTTGCTGCCTTGATGTGCGCTTGCGTGGTGTGATGGCGGATCATTGCGGTCATTGCGCTGCCCCCTGTGTTGCCGTTTCAGTGAGTGACCAGAGGTAATGCGTACCAACGTCGCGGCTCACCACTTTGCCACCCCTGCGAAGCTGGCCCCGCAGGCAGTAGCCTATCTGGTTCGTCGTTAGGTCAGCGCCTTTTTCCCGCACCTTTTCCGCGATCTGGCGGGTTGTCATTTCGCCCTGCATCACAGACATGACCAGCCGGGAGATTTCCCCGCGCGGCAAATCGTTGATGTTTCGCCGCGTATCCTCAGAGCCTTTCAGCAAGTGACGATCCACCTTTCCTGTGCTGTAAACATTGCTAAGAAAGTCAGCATCCATGCCCGCCAGTTCGCAAACCATGCGGAAGTCTTTGCCGCACTGGCGTATCCAGCGGTCAGCCGTGATCTGCTCCATCTTGTCTTGCCGCGCGTTGCCGTCATAGGTGGCGTCGATGAAAGCCCGGTGCAGAACGGCCTGCCACATTTCACGCGATGCCGCTGCGCCGCTGTGGGCATGTACCTGCTCGTCAGATGCGATTAGTCCGATGTGGCTCATTGCATACGCTCCCCTGCTGGTGGGTTGTTGACGCCGAAAGGCGATAGGCTCTCAGGGTCGCGGGATGCGAAGCCCTGCCGGACAACGCGCCATGTCAGCCCGTTGCGCTTTACGAAGTTGTTGAGGTCCACAAGGCGCATCTCCAGCACCTTCGCCGCCTCTGTCTGGGTCATGCCCCGCGCTTCCAGAGCCATGACGGCTTCGGCCTTTTCAAGCGCGTGGCGGTCGAGCATTTCTTTCCATGTCTCGGTCATGCCAGCGCCCCCTCGTACATCTCAAGAATTGCGGTTTCCTCGGCCAAGTCGTCGCGGTCACGCTTGCGACGGGCGATTACCTTGCGGACAATGGCGGCGTCATACCCAAGGCCCTTCAATTCCGCGAAAACCTCCTTCGTCGCTTCGGCAATGTCGGCCTTCTCGCTGTTGAGGCGTTCGATCCGCTCCACAAAGGCGCGGAGTTCGTCGGCTGCTACTCGGTCGGTCATTGTGCGGCCCTCCCGACGAGCGAGCGGCTGATCTTTTCCAGCCCGGTCAGAACGCCATGCACCCAATCCACGACAGGCCCAGTGTGGTGCTTGCCGTCGAGCAATAGCCGATGTTCCCCCGTGTCGTTTTCTGTAATGTTGGCGCTAATCGTATCGGCCTGCCATTTGATCGCCCCTTCAAGTTCTTGGATGCGGTCAGCTTGGGCGCGCATTATCCCGGCGTATTTATGGCCCGCTGGATATCCCAAAGCCTTCGCCTCATCGTCCAGTTCTGCACATGCGGCCTCCACCGCCTCGCGTGATATGTCGGTCATGCTGTCTCTCCTGTGTGGTTGGCGCGGCGAACTGCGAAGCCCGCCTGCTTGACGTATTCGGCAACGCGGGCGCGTTCCTCGGCTGTGGGTTCGGGGCGTTCCGGCTCCGCTGGCGCGGGCTGGCGAACAAGCGTTGGGCGCGGCATGGCCTCACGGGCCAAGACATAGATTGCCCCCGGTGTCGGCTTGCGGCGCGGCTCTTCGCGCTGGTACTGGATGCAGGCTTTCTGGATTGCGTCTTGCGGCAAGCCTTCCAGCACATCGGCCCAATCCTTGCCCATCGCTGCCGTTAGCGCCTCGCTGTCGTCGTCGCGCCAGTAGTGGCTTAGAAGGGTGAACGAGCGGCCAGCGATCCACTCACGATGAGATTGCCGCTCCTGAGATGAAGGCGTTTTGCTTGAATTCTGATTTGCTAGGGCGTTTGTCATTTTGTCCTCCGTGGATTGCTCTGAAAGGGGCTGGCGTTATTGCCGGGGCGTTCTTGGCGGCTGCGAAGTGGCGCAGCGGCTCAATGAAATATCTGAGGCTACCGGGCGGGCCGTCGCGCTTGCGCTTCGCAGTCTCGGCCACGATTTCGAGCGTCTCGCTTTCGCTGAGAGAAAGATCATTGCGGGCCTTGTCGAACTCCGCGAACTCTGCGCGGCCTCCGATGGTCCTGCCATTTGCTGTGAGTCCCGATGCGTCATGGCCTGCGGCAACCAAAACCTTCTCGCGAAAGGTCAGGTCCGCGCCCGCGCTATCATCATCAATCTTATCTGTATTTGGTTCTGGTTCTTCGCGATATGTCTGCGACGGCTTTTCTAAGCTATTGTTTTTATTATGTGCGCCGCTGTTTTCAGCGAGATTATCTCCAGATTTACTTGAGATTATCTCCGGTTTATCTCCAGATGATCCCGCGTTAATCTCCAGATCAGAGGTTTTAGCCTGCCCGGCGGATGAGGCATTTTCGGATTGCTGCCCCTGATATTTCTTCTGCTTGGCCTTTTCCTTCTCCGCTCTGCCGTTGCAGATCAGGCCGTCTTTTACGCTGATCTTGCCCCGCTCAATCAGAGATTTGCGCAGCGAATTCCACTTGCGAACAGATGTGCCAAGTTGGCCCGCGATGTACTGGGGATCATCTGGCAAGCCCCGTGCGCCCATCATATAGATGAGGTCCAGCACGAGGCCGTATGCGCCCTTCTCTTCCAGCGACATGCCTGCCGTGCCTTCAAAGAAGTCGCGCGGGTAGCGGGGATAGTAAGGTAGAGCGTTCATGCGGCCCCCGTTTCTGCTGTCTTGACGCCCCACTCGCTGAGGCATTCGCGCACGTCTTCAATGCTGCGGACAACGGCCACCCGATAACCAAGGCTACGCAGTTGGTCGTGAACCTCTTTCTGCGCATCGGGCACGCGCCTGCCCTCGGCTTTCACCTCCAAGAAGAACGCGCCCAATTCGGCAGGCGGCATGACCACAAGGTCAGGGAAGCCCGTGACGGTCCCTGCCAGCTTGTTGTTCTTCGCATGAAGCATTGCAGCCGTGCCGCGCTTGCGGCGGTGCTCGTTAGGGCTATGATGGACCAAGGCACCCGGCAGGACGCGCCGCAGGAAAGCGACGATGCTGCGCTGGATCGGCCCTTCTCTGTCGATAGGCTTTGCCATTAGCTGCGCCTCGCAATCTCGCGGTCGATGTAGAACCGGGCCTTTTCCAAGTCCTCAATCGCATCGCCCTTGAGGTCTGCCCGCCAAATGTACTTAACGGCATTGCCGAGGCAGAACCCCATGTGTTCGGTGATCTGGATGCACTCCACCTTCGACGGATGGCTGGTGTAGTGCGGCGGCTGGTTAACCATGTCGGGCTTGTCGCTCATACACGCACCTCAATGACGTCGGAATTCCCGACATCATCCCCGGCCTGCGCCTCCAGCGAATAGCTTGCGACCCGCGCCCCGGTGTCTGTCTCGACCATGGCGCGGTTGATCTTGTGCCCCGCTTGGCGAAGGTCATAGATGCGGCCTGAAAGCCGGAAACAGCCGCACAGGCTAAGCGCGTCCATCGGCGTGATGTGACGGCCTGCCTTGAGGGCGGAGAGGATTTGGTCGGTCTGGGTCATAGGTCGAAGCCCTCCTGTTCTGCGTCGGAACGGCTCAACATCAGCAGGCGGGTATCTTCGGGGCGGGTCTTGCCATCCCAGACATACCAAGCGTTGAGCATCGGCGGCGCACCGGCTCCGGTGAAGTCAATACGCCAGCGCATGAGGTAGACACGGGCGGGAGGATTCCGCGCCCAAAGGCCAGCCCGCGATTCCGCGCCGGGCCAGTTGAACGGCAGCAACAGCGCCATGTAATCAACGCCGAGAACGTCCAACGCGTGGCGGTTCCATGCCCCTGTATTGCACTCGCAAAAAGGTGGGTTGGTTACGATTGCGTTTGCTGGTGCCGTCGAAAAGTCATAGAATGAGCGAAGGTCAGCTCCCGCGCCACGGTCTACAAGATCCGAGCATGTGACGCTGTATCCCGCCGCCTCAATTTCGCGCGCCATAGCGCCATCACCGCAGGCAGGCTCCCAGATGGTAGGGAACCGATCAAGATATGCTTTCTCAGCCTTTAGAATGGCTCTGGTTGGCTCTGGCGGGGTTGGGTAGAAGTCGTCTTTCTCGCGCGGCATCTCGTCCACAAAGACAGGAACGCCGTCGATAAGATCCGCCATTACCGGATGCGCCGTTTTCCCGGTCGCTCTGAAAAGCCCGCGCGCGCTGCTCATACGTCACCCCCAAAAGGCCCGGCGACGGGGAGAAACGCCGCCGGGCTAGTTGGCCGACCGTCATGGCAACGGCTGGCTACAGGAGGAACTGACGCAGTAACGTACCGCTGCGCCTCGGATGCTGGGGAGGTCATGCTGCGATCCAAAAAATGTAGGCCAGCGTTGTGAGATTGATGACTATGGAGATTGCGCAGATGATATTGGCCTTGCCGTAAGCGGATAACGCCCGATCATACGCTGCCAAGGATGATTGCTGCATGTCCTCCGCAAGGTCTGCCGCTTCGCTTGCTGCATCAATCGCGTCAGCTATCTCGCGCAGGTATTCGGCGCTTATGTGACCACCACCACGAGCCGCATGGACGCGCAGGCGCTCTGGCAGGGTCAGTATGTCGGGGGCTGTGCGTGTGGTCATTGCGCGGACTCCGCCATCTTCTCGCGGATCGCCTTAATGGTAGACCAACGAAGTTCACGACCCGCCTCTAAGTCGCGCAGCAAGTTGGGGTCTCTGACGGCCCAAACACCAAAAGCGGTTTTGGAAACGCCATGCTCTTTGCGGTAGCGGGAAATGTCCGCAACCAGCCTTTCAATTTCGGGGTTTTGGGTGTGTGCGTTCATGACACAATTTTAGGAAACTTCCTAATGCATTGCAAGCATTTTCACTAGGACACTTCCAATTAGACGGGACGCGCCCATATAGGCTATATCCTAATCCATGGAGAGAGACCCAATAAACATGCTAGTCGCCAAGAACATCAAAGACTTGATGGAAGCACGTCATATCGACGCGGCGAAGCTGGCAAGAGCAGCGAACATTAACCCGACAGGTATCTATGATATTCTGTCAGGTAAGAGCCAAAGCCCGAAGATCGTAACCTTAGATAAAATTGCTAAGGCTTTGCGAGTACCCATTTCCGCACTATTTGAAACGGCCACCGATCTCGAACTCAAGTCAGATATTCTCGCCCTTATTGAGCGCCTACCCGCCCCTCAGCGTGAATTGCTCCTGAAGACTGCTCAGGCTTGGACTGAAGAAGCCGAATAACTTCCAATTTCAGCAGAATTAGCTGCCCCCGCGCCATTGAGTTAACCTCGGTGGCGTTTTTTTGTCCTAATGTGTTCATGCTTTACCCCCCAATGTTAACTTAGATAGCATAACGAACCTGTGTGTGTATATTAGGAAGTTTCCGAAAATACTGCTTGACGATAGGATATTTCCTAACTACCTTCTTTCCTACAGGCCACAACGGCCAGCCACAAGGCACATGGAGAGAACGCAATGCAACACTTCACCTTTGACACCAACGACCCCGCCCCGATCTTCGCGCACATCACTGCTGCTGGCGAGGCTGCGGGATTCACAGCCGAGGCGCTCAACCAGCTTGTTGACTGCTTTGAGCAAGACCTCCCCAGCATCTATGACCTGCCGCCCCTCGACTGGCACCGCGTAGACGACGACACCCCGCAAGGTGGTGCGCAGGAGGCGGCGCGATGAACTGGCAACCTATCAAGACAGCGCCGAAGGATGGGAGCATTTTCTTGGCATGTAATGCAAACCCCGGCTTTCAGAAACCTGCCTGCATTTATTGGGACGATGGGTCGAGGTCTCTTAGCATTACGGGGCATTGGCGGACATCGTTCCACGAACCAGCCGGGGTCAACCGTTTCACCCACTGGATGCCCCTCCCCGCAGCCCCCGTAGACGACGAGCAGACGCCCCCTAGTGCGGCGCAGGCGGTGCGGACATGAAGCAGACAGGCGGATATTTCGACAGCGGGTGTAGCTTAGAGGTTGCAGAGCCTGATCCGAACGGTTGGCAGCCCATCGCTACCGCGCCCAAAGATGGCACCGGGTTCCTGTACTTCCAGAAGCTGCCGTTTGGGCAGAAATGGATTGGCAGCGCAATCTATCATGAGGGCAAATGCCTGCACGTTCAGTGGAGCGGCGAAGAAGCCGAGTGGACGACGATCAACCCCACGCATTGGAAGCCGCTGCCCGGCGATCCGGTGGCAGCATGACCCCACGCTGGACCGCCCAAGGCGACGGGCTGTTCACGGCACCGGGCGGCTACTCCGCAGACCAGCACAGCCCGCTAGAGGACCGCTACACGCTGCTCCTGCCCTGCGGTGCCAAGCATACCGGGACCGCGCAGGAATGCCGCGATTTTGCGGCGAAACACGCAAAGGAGAACGCATCATGACACTCCACCAGCCTATCCCACAGGTGCCGCTATCACAGCCCGCGCCGATGTATCTCAAGCAAGCCCCGCTGGCAGACAGTGAATGCGACGTAACAGACGCATGGAACGAGCGGAACGACCCTGAGAACGAAGAAGGCGCAATTGCGACAGCCTTCTTTGAACACGCAACCGACCACGGGCAGACGCAGGCGACGATGATCGGCCTCGCCATCGAAGAGGACGGCCTGACGCTATTTTACACCGGCTATGGGGCGCTCGCAATGCTTGGAACGCAAGCCGTTTGCCGGATTGAGCAGGTACACGGGGAGACGCTGTAATGACCGATTACAACGATGGTAAATGGCACCGCTGGGACAATGGGTCGCGACCTATCGACTCCCGTTCAAAGGTTGATTTCCTCACCAGAGAGGGCATGAAAACCGATTGGGTGGCTGGCAATTGCATATGGGGCGATACGTGCCACCCGATCTTAGCCTTCCGCGTCACCGAAGAATACAAAGAGCCGCGCGAGTTCTGGCTGCTTGAAATAGATGGCGGCACAACAATTGCCTTAGAAAGTGATGTAGGTGACTGCATCCATGTCCGCGAGGTGCTGGAATGATCACGCAATCCCACCCCTCCGAACACGTCCAACGCCAGCAGAGCGAGCCGCGCAAGATGCTGACCGTGCCGATGTTCGTCGCCGGTCTGGCGCTATCCGTAGCGGGCCTGATCGGCGGGCATATCGCAAGCAAAGGCATCGCTAATGTTGCGCACTTCAACGCGAACACGCCCTTCACCATGAGAGGATTTTGATATGAACGCCAAGACCGATATTAAGCCGCAGCACAACTGCATCGCAATCGCGCTCGCCGCAGCACAGGCTCAGATGGGGCGGGCTCTCAAGTCCGCGACGAACTCGCACTTCAAGAACAAGTATGCCGACCTCGCCAGCGTTGTCGAAGCCTGTATGCCCTCACTTAACGCGCATGGCATCGCAGTTATCCAGCCGACCACGGATGAGGAAAGCGGGCGCTTTGTTGAAACGATCCTCATTCATGGCGAGAGCGGCGAAACGCTCAAGTGCCGCGTCCCGCTGATCGTGCAGAAAAATGACATGCAGGGCTACGGCTCCGCAGTTACCTATGCCCGCCGCTATGGGCTTATGAGCATGGCTGGCATCGCGCCGGAGGACGACGACGGGAACGACGCGGCCAAAGCCGCGCCCAAAGAGCGCCGCCAAGAAAAGCCAGCCCCCCCCAACCCCGAAGCCGTGGCCGATGGGATGATTGCCGCAGTCAAAGGCGCAGATAGCGAAGACCGCCTGAAAGGCATTTGGAGCAGCGACAAGTTCAAAGCTGACTTGGCGTGGCTGCGCAAGCAAAGCCCAGAGAAGGCCGCTCACGTTGAGGCTGCAAAGGACTTCCGCAAGCAAAGCCTCTCACAAGCGAACCACGACCTTGACGACGAACTGCCCGAATTTGAGGACGCATAAAATGAACGATATGACCCCCGCCGCAATCGGCCACAACGGCCCGCCCGACCCCATTGACGAAATCAACGCCTCTTTCGAGGCCGACCGCGAAGAAGCCTCCAACTGGACCGATGGCGCACCCGTTGAGAATGAAGCGCAGATGAAGGCGGTAGACGCCCTGCGCAAGTCCATGCGGGAATGGCGTCTATCGCTTGAGAAGGGCCAGAAGGCCGCGACCGCCCCGCTCCGCGCCGTGTATCAGGCCGAGTTGGACCGTTGGAAGCCGACCATTGAGGACGCCAAGCGCATCGAAGGGTGCCTTGTCTCAACTGTCGATGCCTTCAAGCGCAAGCTGAAAGCCGAGAAGGAAGCCGACGAACGTGCAGCATGGGAGGCCGCGAACAAGGCCCGCCGCGAAGCCGAGGAAAAGGCCCGCGCCGCAGATGCATCCAACCTTGAGGCACAGCGTGAAGTTCAACAAGCGAAAGATGCCGCGATTGAGGCCGAGAAGGCCGCGCAGGCTGCGAAGAAAGATCAGGTCAAAGGGCTGCGCACCGTCACCCGCTACA
>Ga0066839_10000104_pt1 | contig 36413 bp, 44 predicted proteins | sample ETNtaG_10_FD_66733 | JGI IMG/M metagenome (GOLD analysis project Ga0066839, IMG submission 66733) | Marine microbial and viral communities from oxygen minimum zone, Eastern Pacific Ocean - ETNP201302SV82 | ecosystem: Environmental > Aquatic > Marine > Oceanic | place: Pacific Ocean: Eastern...
TGGCCCGATTGCGGGCCGATGTGTCAATAATGGTCCCGTGCCTGCCGTGCCGCACCCAAACGAGCCGCCCAACCGGACGCAAACAATATTGGTCGATTGAGGAAGAACGAAGAGCGACAGACAAGAAAAATGTTCCCAAGTGATTGGGAAACATTAGTTCTTTTTTCTGAGCCACCCAAGGCGGAGCGAGACTTCCCCAAGGAAGCCTCGCCTCTTCTATGTCGAGGTCGGATCAGCCAGCGAGGATATCGCGCTTGTCGCGCTTGTCGGCCTCGATCATCGCACGAATTTGCTTGAGGGCGTCGCGTTCGATCTGGCGGATGCGCTCGGCGGAGACGCCGAAATCATCGCCGATGTCCTTGAGGGATTTGTCCTCTTCACTGAGCCATCTATCGCGAAGGATCTGAGCCGCGCGGCGGTCGGTGAGTCGGCCGAAGTAGACCTCGAGCAGCTGGCGCTGATTGCGGTTGAGGATGACGGCCTCGGCGCCGAAATCGGCCTGGCTTTCATCCTCCACCATGTCCCCGATCTCCACCCCATCTTCCCCATCGACGCCGATGGTTGCGTTCAGGCTGACGGATCTCGAGGCCATGGCGCCATCCACCTGGTTGATCGTCTCGACATCGACATCGGCAAATTCGGCGATCTGCGAAATCACGGAGTTGTCCAGATTGGGACCGAGCAGGGATCGCGCGATTCCCAGAAGGCGCAAGACGCGCTTCTCGTTGCGACTGCGGCCGATCTTGACCGTATAGATGTCGCGGTGCACCGCTTCTTGGAGCTGGCTGAGAACCCACCAGGCCGCATAGGTGGAGAATCGGCAGGAGCGTTCGCGATCGAATCTATCCGCTGCTGCGATCAACGCCTCGATGCCCTCGTTGAACAGGTCCGAAAAGCTCGCTCCCGAAGAGGAAAATTTGGTTGCCATGCCGGCAACCAGCTTGCGGTGAGCAAGCACGAGCTCGTCGCGTGCGGCGATTTCGCCGCGGTCAAGCCAGGCCTCAAGGAGTTCGTTCTCCCGCTCACGGCTCAGGATTTCTGTCCTGGAAACCTGCTGGCGGATGTAGAAATCGATGTCTTGCGTCATATGGGAAATCCTTCTCGGGCGCGCAGGACGTCGCTCGGAAGGGCAAGGGTCGCAGTGTGAACCGCGACATCACACTTCGGGGCGATGTCGTCTTGGGAGGGGTTGGAGGGTGGGGTGAGATAAGTAGGCGCCGCAGGGGCGCCGCTTCCGGCTTTCAGTCGGAAGAGCATACGATCTCTGGGTCCGGTCGATCCCTGCACGCCTTGGCGGGCGGCGATCACGATCTTCGCGAACCGACCCCTTGTCGGGGCCGTTCCGGGTCTGCGCCGGAAGGCGCGCGCGGATGTTGCGAGGATCGTGATCATATCAGGGACCCGTTAGGCGTCGGCCGTAGCCGGCGCTTTCTCGGTTTCAGGCGTGCCGAAGACCTCGGCGCGGATCTTTGCGTCGATTTCGTCGGCAATTTCGGTGTTTTGCTTCAGGAACTCGCGGGCTTTCTCCTTGCCCTGGCCGATCCGGGTATCCCCATAGGAGAACCAGGAGCCGGATTTCTGAACGATGTCGTGCTTGACACCGATATCGATCAGCTCGCCATGGTAGCTGGTGCCTTCGCCGTAGAGGATGTCGAACTCGGCCTGCTTGAAGGGCGCTGCGACCTTGTTCTTGACGACCTTGACCCGGGTGGCGTTGCCGACGACTTCGTCGCGGTCCTTCACCGAGCCGATGCGGCGAATGTCGAGACGCACGGAGGAGTAGAACTTGAGGGCATTGCCGCCGGTGGTCGTCTCGGGCGAGCCGAACATGACGCCGATTTTCATCCGGATCTGGTTGATGAAGATCACCAGGACGTTGTTGTTCTTGACCGAACCGGTGAGCTTGCGCATGGCCTGGCTCATCAGGCGGGCATGCACGCCGACGCTGGAATCACCCATTTCGCCTTCGAGTTCGGATTTCGGCGTCAGGGCCGCGACGGAGTCGACAACGATGACATCCATTGCGCCGGAGCGTGCGAGGGTATCGGTGATCTCGAGTGCTTGTTCGCCGTGGTCGGGCTGGGAAATCCACATTTCCTCGAGGTTGACGCCCAGCTTCTCGGCATAGCTCGTGTCGAGTGCGTGTTCGGCATCCACGAAGGCACAGTTGAGGCCCAGTTTCTGGGCTTCGGCGACGACCTGGAGGGTGAGCGTGGTCTTGCCCGAGCTTTCCGGGCCGTAGATTTCGACGATGCGGCCACGGGGCAGGCCGCCGATGCCGAGCGCGATATCGAGACCGAGCGAGCCGGTGCCGATCGTGCCGATCGACATGTCGACCTGGTTGTTGCCATCAAGTCGCATGATAGCGCCTTTGCCGAACTGGCGTTCGATCTGCCCGAGAGCGGCCTGTAGCGCCTTCTCTCGATCTTGGGATTTGGGGGTGGCCATGGAAACCTCGTGTCTTGTTGTGTATAGGGAAGGTTGGTTCGTCTCCCCCGGCCGGAAGAGAAATTCGAATCGTTCCGTGATTTTTTCCGGGGTGCCGCGGGGGAAATGGCGCCCCGCCGGGGCGCTGGTTTTTTCCGAGTCCGCGAAGGGTCGATCAAGCCGGGTTGGCCCTCAGATAGGCGTGTCGCCAGTAGCCGTAGCTGTCGATCACACCCAGGTGGTGCGCCATGAGAAATTCCCCTATGCGATTTGGCCGCAGAGGGTAGGCGCGAGACATGCGCCGGCGCTTTATCATCTCGTTGGTTTGCTGCTCGAGCTCGACGAGAGATTCGAGATAGATGACCGCAAGATCGGCGCGTCCGTCGCTCAGGTCCTCGGGATGAGAAATGTCGGCTAAGACATTGGTGCAGCTTTGCGCCATGAAGTCAGCAAATTCGTCGGGATTGCCTTCAGCGCGATCGCGATAGCGCAGACAAGCCGTTTCGGCCGCGCCTGCAAGCGCCGAATCGATACGCGGGTCGTGAGCAAAGGATTGAGCAGTGGTCTGACCGCAGGCCGCGATTGCCAGAAGGCCGAGCGCGGCGCCGACGGCCATGCAGGTAAATCTTCCACGCGTCCACTTGATCACCGTCTTCTCCCCGAAAGCTTGTCTTCACGGAGGTGGGTCCGGAAGAGAACTTCGGGAAATCTGTGCCTCAGACAGCGCCGAGATGCTGCCTCATGGCCAGATCATCATCCCAGGGCCTGGTGATCTGCTCTCGGCATGCTGCCAGAAGAGGTTCGATCGCTTCAGTGCCGGCGTAGGACGTGCGCATGAGGCGATCGAAGCCATGCCAGACATGGTCGTGATCTTCGAAATCAAGTTCCCACTCTGCGCGCGATTGGAGATCCTCCAATCCGATCTGGGAAGGGATGAAACATCCCATCTCGGCACCTGCGAATGCGGTGAGCAAAATGGCATGATCGCGCAGACTGAGTGAGCCGCTGAAGGCGCGGCATCCAGAAATTTCTGCGCCACCGGCATTGCGGTAGTGATAGTCGAGCCAGAGGGTCTGCTTGACCCCGTATTCGATGGCGCAGATGTTGCGTGGATCGTTTGAGTAATCCATGGTTGCCAGCGCATCAAAGCCCCTGGAGGCGCCATTGGCGGACACGCGGACCGTTTTGCCACCCTCTCTTAAAGGCAGCACGTGGTCGAAACTGCGATCGACCGGGATGCTCTCCATCAGCGCCTCGAGAGAGATTTTTTGGTGGTTGGAGAGGGTTGTCTTGCTCCAGTCGATCCGCATGTGATGCTTCCTTTGCGGCCGCGTTCAGGCGGCGTATTTCTCACGCAGTTGCTCGGCAATGCCCGAGGCAACCTCGACGACGTTGTTGAGCGAACTGCGATGCTCATCGTTCCAGGTATCGATGAAATCACGCCGTGCCTGGGCATCCCCGATCTTTTCGAGTTGCTGCTCGAAGCGCGGGCGAGAGCCCCAGTCCCCATAGATGATACTGTCGAGGGCGTCGGCGACCTCGCCGGCACGTCGAATGATGGTGTCGTCGATGGATGTGTCGAATTTTTCGTCCCACCAGGCTTGGGCGCCGCCGAAGAGGAAGACCGGCACGTCTTCGCCACCGCCTTCGCGGCAATCGGCTCCAAACTTTCCATTGGAGAGCAGAAACATGGAGAGCGCAGCGATCTGGAGGTCAGGCGCGCGGAAAGACATGGGGTCGGAAGGATTGAGGATATCGTAGAGCATGAAGGCCTTTCGGGTTCTTGGGCGCAAAGAGCGGGCTGGCGATGTTATTCGATGGTGGTGGCGCGGGCTTCGCGGCAGGCTTCTGCCCATCGCTCGATACCCATTTCCTTGAGCTTGGGATAGACTTCGGCATTGATCTCCACGGTGCAGGGATCACCCGGAGGACCCTGGCCGACGACAACGCTGCCGGTGGTATCGGGCATTTCGGGAGTGGAAGGCAGGAATTGCTGCCGCCAGTTCTCGAGCGAGAGGCCGACCAGAAGACCGACGATGGCAAGCAGGAATGTGAGAAGGAGGGTTCTGGCGGTCATCGCTTTATCCTTGGGCTCGTGTCAAGCAAAGGGCCGCCTTTCGGCGGCCCTTGAGTGGTTTTCGTTCAGCCGAGGCGGGCATCTTCGATCTTCATCTGAACGCGCCGGCGGCCGTTCCATTCGTTGACCTCGAGCGCGCCGAGCACGTCGACGATCTGGCCCCTGGCGTCCCGCAGGGCGTCACCGAATGGGGTGCCCACGGCGTTCCAGATGAGACCTTCGACGATCTTCCCGGCCGGCCCCATCTCAGGGTCTTGGAAGATGCACTTGACGTGCTTGTCCTTGAGGATGCGGACGTCGGCCAGCAGCACGCCTTCGAGAACGAAGCGCGGGGTGGGGTTGCCCATCCCGAAAGGCGCGAGCGACTGGGTTGCATCGACCAACCCGGTGGTGGCCCGATCAAGCGAAACCACCGCATCCACCTTGCTCAGAACGCCGATGTCGGCGTATTCGCTCTTGGCGATCTCGGCATTTACGAAATCGACGAAGGCCTCGAGCTTGTCGCGTTCGATGGTGATGCCGCCAGCCATGGCGTGGCCGCCGCCTTTGACGAGGAGTCCGGCCTTGCGGGCACCAATGATTGCAGCCCCAAGGTCGAAGCCGGGCACCGAGCGACCCGAGCCCTTGAGCCAGCCTTCGGGGGTCGGTGCGAGAACGAAGGCCGGGCAGTCCAGCGCTTCCTTCACCCGCGCAGCGGAGATGCCGACAATGCCTTCATGGGCATCGACAATGGCAACGGCCAGGGCGCGGGTTTCGCCAGGGACGAAGACTTGCTGCTCGAGGGGCCGCATCGTGGCGGCTTTTTTGTCCAGCTCGGCGATTTCCTCGGACTCGACGTCTGCTTCCTTGTCGTCGGAGGGCAGCAGCTGTGCGATGACATCCATGACCTTGTCCGACAGACCGTCTTCCTCGGGCTCGGAGGCCTTTTCGACATCTGCACCTGCCGCGTCGAGATCCTCGCAAGGCAGGACTTGTTCGAGCGCAGCGGCGGTGCAGGCTTTTTCCATGTCCTGACGTTCGCGGTTCAGATCGTCGAGCGTCTGGGCCATATCCTGGGCCAGCTCTTCATCTTCGCACAGCAGGAGTGCGGCACCGAGACCGGAATCGCCAATCCGGCCGCCGGCATTGATGCGCGGACCCAGGGCGAAGCCGCATGCGCGCGGATCGATCTCGTCATTGCAGGCGGCCACCGAGGCCAATGCCTTGATGCCGGGCAGGTTGCGCTGCGAAAGGTAGGGCAGACCGCTGGTTACGAAGGCCCGGTTGATCGTGGTCAGGGGGACAACGTCGCAGATCGTGCCGAGGGCCACGAGATCGAGGTAGGACATCAGCTCGGGCGGGTTCTCGGGACGGCCTTCCTGACCGTCGAAAAAGAACTGCTTGCGCAGCCGCAGGTTGGCGGCGATCGCGAAGATGAAGGTCATCCCTGCCGCGCAGACATGGTTGTAGCCCTCCTCCTGATCGAGGCGGTTGGGGTTCACGATGGCGACGGCCGGCGGCAGTTCAGGCTCCGCCGCGTGGTGGTCGATCACAACCACGTCGAGGCCGGCCGCATGGGCAGCTTCGAGCGGCTCGAAGGCGACAGTGCCGGCGTCGAGGATCACCACGAGTTCGGCGCCGGCTTTTTGCAGCGCAAGAAGGCCTTCGGCATTGGGGCCATAGCCCTCGGTGATCCGGTCGGGAATATAGATTTCGTAGTTGCGATGACCGCAGTCGCGCAGGAAGCGCCCCAGGGTCGCCGCAGATGTCGCGCCGTCGACATCGTAGTCCGACCAGATTGCGATCTTCTGACCCTGGTTGATCGCTTCGACCAGGCGGTCGGCGGCGGCATCCATGTCCTTGAAGCTGGAGGGGTCCGGCAGCAGCGTGCGGATCTTGGGCTTGAGAAACTTCGCCACTTCCTTCTCGGCCATGCCGCGGGCTGCGAGAATCGGGGCCGTCAGGGCATTGGCGCCGCCACCGATGAGAGAATCGACGTCGGCTTCGGAGAATTCGGGGGCCTTCCAGGCCCGGTTGCGGAATGATGGCCGTAGGGCCTTGCGAACTGGTGCATTCATTTTTTTGATCCTTCTTCCGCCTGGTTTCGCCGGCGGGGGCGCGGTTCAGGCACAGACCGCGCGCCCGTCGTCGTGACCCGGAAGAGATTGGAATCTTCACGATGTTGCGGAATTGAAGACATAAAAAAAGCCAGCCCCGAGGGGCTGGCTGATTGCTTCTGATCGGTCCGTTTCGGATCAGGCGTGATTTTCATCCGCGCCATTGGGCTTCTTGGTAGCCGTGTTGGCCGTGGAGGCTTGTCCGGCCTTGGCAGTCAGGCCCAGCAGGGCAGGATCGGAGCTCGATGCCTTGGCGGAGCCGGTGACGAAGACGATCTGGCCACCTGCCTGCGCAGCGTCGCGCACGGCTTCCATCTCGTTCACCGAGTTGAAGAAGGTCAGGGCTTCGGCCGGCGACAGGCCGGTGGTGCCGACGAACTTGTCGAGGGCGTCAGCGTTGCCTTCGGCGATGTCCATGCGGAACTTCGCCCAGGCCTTGCCCTTGATCTCCAGTGCCTCACCTTCAGCATTCGCCTTGGCGACAGACAGTGTCTTGGCGGCTTCGCCTTCGTTGACAGCGGCCTCCTTGAGGCGCTCGGAGGCGATCACGCGGTCGAAAGCTTTGCGCAGTTGCTCGGAGGGTTGCGGGTCATCGACCAACACGTTCTCGATGCGGAAGCCGAAGGAGGTCATCTTCTCGGTCAGCGTCTCTTCGACACCGTCTTCGAAATGCGTCCGCGACTGGAACAGCTCGTCGAAGCTCATGCCCGATGCCGTGCCGCGGACCTGGTTCACGACATAGGAGCGGATCTGGCCCTCGGGGTCGTCGAGCTTGTAGTAGGCTCCTTCAGCGCCGTGATCGGAGACGCGGTATTGCACGCGGATCGGCACAGTGACGAAAGCGTTGTCGGAGGATTTGACGGTGACCTCTTCGCTGATCTCCTTGATCTTGAGAGAGAAGTCGGAAGAGGCCGACTGGATCGGCCAGGGCGCCTTGAAGGACAGGCCCGCATGGCGGACGCTCGAGAACTTGCCGAAAGTCTCGATAATGCGGACATGTTTTTGCGAGGTGATCACGATCATCGTCGGCAGCAGGACGAGCGCGACGAGGATCAACCCGGTGAGAAGTGGATTGGTCAGAATGAAGGTCAAGATTTATCCTTTCAGGAACGATGTGTGAGCGGGGCGTTTCCACATCCGGCGATTGCGACAGGCGCGCCCCACGGATATCGGGGGCGGGACTTTCGCGGTCGCATCTCGTGCGGCTTTGCCCGGAAAAAGGCCTTAGACCTATAGGGCAGGTTCGGCCATTCAGGGATTCCCGCAAAAGCGAATTTTTACGGGAAAGACAGACAGACGGTCAGGAACCGGGCTGTCCGATGAAGACGTCCTCGGTTGCGAAGCAACGGGCACATTGGGCCAATCGCTGTGCGGTAAGGGCGGTTGTTGCGAGCGGTGCAGGCATTGCCATGACACCCCAGCTGTGCCCGCAGTTGCCGCAATGCGCCGGCATGAGTTGGCGCTGCTGTGCGGTTGCACGATCGTCGCCAGTGCGGGGCTGAAACATCTCTGCGAGTGTTTCTATCTCTTCGGCGTGTTCTTCCTCGCCTTCATCGCGCAGAAGCTCGATGGCAGCACTGAGGGCGGCGTGGCGTGCAGTGGTCATGGCGTCTTGTCCCTCCTTGGGGCGTGGTTAGCTGTCATAGGCGATCACTACCCGCAGGGTTTCGCCGGAAATCGGCAGCAGCTTTCGCTGGCGGGCGATGCGTTGCACTTTTTGGTGGTTGCTCTCATCACGCATTGCGGGGAAGGCACCATCGCCGGGTTCATCGTCTGGCGGCCCGACAAGGACCTGCCCGAGATCCAGCGCATCGGGACCTTCAATGAGAGCCTCGACAGCGGCAGCGTAGATACCCAGCACCACGCCGACCTCTTTTGAGGGAACTGTCTCGGGAGGTTTCGAGGTCACGACATGCTGAAGATGGGCAAGGGTGAAGTGGCCCTGGCTGTGATAGCCACTATAGACATCTTCGCTCTCACCAAGGGCATACTGGGTGTGCTCGGATGCGTCCGCAGGCAGCCCTTCGGCCGCCACGTATTGGGTTGTGCCAGACGGCGTGCCACGAACCCCGGATAAGATGCCAAAGAGCGTGTAGTCGCGATCGCCGATGAGCATGCGCGGGTGCTCCCAGGGGAGATCAATATAGGCAGACCCCATCTCACGGATCATCCAGCGCTTCGAGTGGACCGCTTCCCAGTGGCCGCCCTGCGCCTGGCGTTCGATGATCCAGTGAATGTCAGCACCCATGGGGTTTTCCTTCTCGTTTCGGTTGTCGGTATCTGGGTTCGCGGCAAGGCCGCCGGAAAAGATCAAAGCCCGTAAGCCACGACCCAACGGAGCGTGTCGCCCTGCACTGGCAGGAGATCATCTCTTTGAGAGATCGCATCGAGGCGTTGGTGGTTCGAGGCCGCATCCATCTCAGGATGTTTTGGACCCTTACTAATGCGGACCCGGCCATAGAGGATCTCTTCCTCGAGGCGTGGGGTAATCTGCTCGAAGAGGGCGGACAGGCGCCGGAGGTATTGGGCACGCGGTGCGTTTTCCGAAAGGTTCCTCAAAGGGTCCTGCTCGGGCTCGGCTGGTGCGGCACCGGCCTGAACCTTTTCGAGGCTGATCACGCCATGTCTCTGGAAGGGTGTGGGCCGCAGGGCAGAAAAGCCCTCCATTGCTGCGCGATCACCTGCAAGGTAGTCGCGCGTGTAGGGCGCGGCGTCGCCTGGCATGCCCGGCTTCAGGACCGGCGGGTCATCACACCCCTCGACATGCCCGGACAATCTCGAGAACCAGCGGGGGTTGCGCCGCATAAGCTCTCGCGCCGCAAGCATGTCAGGTGCCTCGGCTGCCTCCGGTCCCCGTTCGGCCATTATGTCGCGCAACCGGATGTCGGAGAAAACCGCAACCCATCGGCCGTTTTGATGCTTTCGCTCAAAGACCCAGTGGATGTCGGTGGCCATGGATGGGAAATCCTCTGCTCTGGATGCCCTCAGGGCGCGGTGCGGGAATAGCCGGAACTGATCAGCCCGTCGACGATCGCGACCGCATTCATGCGCGCATGGTTCGAGGGGTCTTCGGGCAGGACGACCTGCGAAATCTCGTGGATGAAGCTACCGAGGCACATGCGCTCGAAACTTCCCTCCGGCGCGTCGCGGGGAATGATGCCCTTGAGGGTCCTGACCAGGATCTGCCCGATGGCTTCGCGGGGCAGCTCCATGCTGAAGGTGCCTTCGAGATCGGCCTGGATTGAACACTTTTCGATATGGATGAGGCACCAGGTGCCGCGGATGCGCTCGAGGCAGATTTCGGTAGAGGCAACCGCGGAGGCGTAGCGGGCATATGCTTTACCCGGTCCGGCCAGAGTGTAGGTGAGGCGGGCCCCGTCGCGATACTTGACCGGAAGACCCCGCTCGGCGAGGGCTTCTTCGCCCAAGCGTGCGGCACGCTCGACCTGGCGGAACTCGGTGATGGCATGAGCATAGGCTCGGCCGTTGACCTGCTCCAGAGCAGTTTCAACTGCTTCCTTGTTGATCTTGCGGCGTCCAAGAATGGGCAGGGGTTTGGGGAGTGCCTTGGTCATGGTGATCCTCGTATTGGCAAAGTCCTCGACCTGCCGATGCGAGCCCATGGAATTCCGGGACCCGCGGCGCGGCCTTCTTGCGGCAAAGGAAGAAGGACCGACCGGACCCGGAACGTGCAGATCAACCGCGTGCGGTATCGTCCGCCTGGCGTTCGCGCTTGCGCCGATCGAGCGTGATACCACGAATGGCGATCATGGCCTTGCGCGCGTCGCTGCCCTCGGGAAGATCCGCGACCAGCTTCTGGTTCACGCGCAGTGCCTGGCCCGAGGTTGCTCCGGCCTCTTGCGCGTCGCCGTGCAGCTTGCGCATCGCATTGAAGGTTGCCTTCGTCTCAGGCGATGCGCCGGCTCCACCGTAGAGATCATTGATCTGTTCGTCGCGGAAGCGCGAGACCTCGCGATCGAATGTTGCAGGCTCAAGGTGTGCTTCGAGATCAGCCCAATAGGCGGCCGGGTCGCGCGGTCTGTCGTCAGCGAATTGGATATCGGGGAGGTCTTTCTCGGCGGCCTGGGCCGGCGCGTTTTCGGCGGCATGCCGATCGAGGATCGACTGGATGCCCGATCGCGCGACGAGAGCCTCAAGGTCTTTACCTTCAAGCCCGCTGCGTGCAGCGATACCCTCGCGCCCCTCGAGAGAGGCAACACCACGCAGCTCCTCGCCCACGGCACCGGCAAGGCTTGATTGCGACGCGCGGCGGGCCATCATGGCCTCACCCGGTGCGGCGGTATCATGTGCGATCCGGTTCAGCTCAAAGGCATTGTCCTTCAGAATGCCGGCGCGCGCGAGATGGGCGCGGCCTTGCGCGTCAAGGCTGGGATCGCCTTCGAGGCCGGCCTCGATCCGCTCGATCTGTCGAAGCTGAAGGGAGCCTGCCTGCATGGCGGCGCCGCGCTGGGTATTTTGCGCGGCGCGCCCATCGAGCGCGTGCGCGGCGCGCATGCGCATCTGCTGAAGCTCCAGGGCGGAGCTTGTGGCCGTGATAGGTTCGACCTGGCCATCGGGCGCGTGCAATGTGGCGATCTGCTTGTGCATGCGCCGCTCGGACAGATCGATCCGCATGTCCTTTTGGGCCTGTTCATTGCGGCGATGCCGTTCGGCGGCAATTTCGCGATTGTGGAACATCGATGGGTCTCCTCGGGGCATTCTGACCCGAGGGAAATGGCGCCCTGGGGCGGGCGTCGCCCGTCACGCCACCCGGCGCACCACTGAGGCACGGCTCAGTTGTCGTAGGCGACAAGGAGGCGGATGGTCTTGCCGCACATGGGCTTGAAGTGCTTCCCGCGCTCGATGAGTTCCATTTTCTCGTGGTTCGACAGGCTGCGCATGTCGGGGTGATAGGTCTCGCTATCGGGATCGTATCGCGCTCCGCGCAGGATGCCGGTCGGCCCTTCGGGACCTTCGCGCAGAAGGATGGCCTCGAGAAGATCGCGGTAAGTGCCCACGACCTGCATGACATCTTCCTGCTCGAGAAAGCAGGTTTTGAAACGCCCGTCAGCGGCGTCGCGGAAGCGTTCCAGCGTGCACCAGCCGTGGCTATGAAGATCTTCCGGATGGTCCCATTCGAGTGCGATGCGGGTGTAATCCGAGGCGTCCTGGGGAAAGCCAGACTCGGCGATGGCGTCTCCATCGTCGTTCTGCCGCACGCCGGAAAGCGCTCCGAAATACTGGTAGCTGCGTAGACCGAAGGCGATGCCCGGGTCTTCGTAGTCAAAGTTGAACCTGTGTAGATCGCCATTCTTGATCATCTCCTGGGTCTCGCTCATCACGGCTTCCCAAGATCCGTCCTGATGTTGCCGTTCGATGACCCAATGAATATCGCAGCCCATAAGGCCTCCTTTTCGTGTTTGGTTGCAGGGTGACACCCGGGCGTCAGATCGCGTCGCCGCCGGGAAGCCGCAGGCCCTGGAGTTGCGGGATATCGGCGCGGATCTTGACCCAGGCGGTGAGAAACTCGGCCTTGCTCATCCCGAAGTTGGCTTCGAAAATCGGCTCGGGGAAAATCTCGTAGGTGAGGTAGGCGGAGCGGACGGTGTCGTAGGACATGCCGAAATGTGGCTCGAACATTGCGTCGAGCTCTTCATCTGCCGTGGGGGTGGCGATGGCCAGAAAGACGCCGATAAAAACCGGCGCAAGGCTTACCGAAAGGACCGCCCGGGGCAGAGAGACTTTCGCGCGACGGCCGGCGACGGCAAGGCAGATAAGAGCCAGCATGCCGACGCTCGAAACAACGGCGCCCCTGAGGATTGCCGGACTGGCCTCTTGCAGCCCGAAGGAGCCAGAGAGGTAATAGGCGGTGCCGGCGGCAACCGGCCCACTCATGGCGACGACACTGGCAAGGGCAAAGACATGCGGATCACGCGCAAGATGCGCGCCGAGGCTGCCGCCGCCCTGGAGGGCCTTCTTCAAGGGTGGTGCGAAAAGCAGAAGGATCGGTAGGCCATAGACAAGCCAGTGCGGAGACCTCAGGGCGATGCAGGCTGTGATAAGCGCACCGAAGGCGGCCAGCAGGAAGATGCTGGAGATGCCGAAGGCGGGCGGGGTGTCGGAGTCTGCGGCGCATGGTTCTGTCGGGGCGATGTCGGTTGTCGTCATGGGATGCCTTTCGAAAGAGGTCAGGCATCCGCCGGCGGACCGGCGGATGCACAGCTTCGATCCGGAATGGGTCAGATCAGCTGAAGCTGTCGCGGAGAGGCGCTGGGCGCCTCTTCGACGGCCTGGCCGATCTTCGCAGCAACCCGCCGGGCCTCCCGGGCCGCGCGCCCGGTGAAGTGGCTCATCACGGCAGCCATGGCGATCCAGGCCTGGCGATAGTCGATCGACTGGCCAAGGATCTCATGCGCCAGCGTTGGACCGAGGTTCTCGACCAGGGCGTCGGGGGCCGACTTGACCCGGGCGTGTTCCTTGGGCGTCAGCAGGCGTTCTTTCCCGTCTTCGCGCTGCACGAAGGGTTCGGTCGAACGCCGCTTGTTGTAGTGGCGCCCGATGGTCCCGCAGGAGGTCTCCTCGCCGGTGAGCAGCTGACGGGTGAAGCCCTTGCCGGCCGCGGCATCGCGCAGGGCCTTGTCCTTGAGATACTGGTGATCGGCCCAGGCGCTCTCGGGGATTTCATCCTCGAAGATGTCTGCAAGCCGCTTGCTGGGTGCCTGTGCCTCGGGATGCAGCGCATCAAAGCTGAAGCCCGGGGCGAGGCCGCGGGAAAGTGCCACGAACCAATAGCGCTTGCGGTTTTCGATCGAGCCTGTGTCGGCGGCATCCATGACGCGTTCGAAGATCTCGTAGCCCAGCCGCTCAAGCTCGGTTTTGAGCAGCACATAGGCCGGCGAATGCTGTGCCTCGGCGACGTTCTCGGAGATCAGAACCGCCGGGTTGGCGGCGCGGATCGCGTTCATCGTGCCAAAGAGGGCAGCGGCACCCTCATGGGCCTCGGGGGCCTGGCGGTGTTTGGACCGGCCGGCCTTCGAGAAGCCCGAGCAGGGCATCGAGAACGAAAGGATGTCGACGGGACGGAAGAAGGTGGTCTCGATCTCTTCGGCGCGCCCGATCAGGGCGGTGGTCTCGTCGGTGATCGCGTAGTTTCCCGCATAGCCCGCCTGGAGGTATTTCAGCTCGGCATCCACGACCCATTTCAGCCGGGCATTCATGCCGTAGTCTTCGATGGCCGTGTGAATGGCATGGGTGGAAATGCCGCCACCGGTGAACATCGAAGCTTCGGTCAGGGATTTGGCTGCCAGCGCGCGGCGGAAGCGGGTTTCCCGGTCAGCCTCGGCGGCGGCCTCGTGGTGCAGCGAGACCTCGATGCGCCCCTGGCTGAAAACCACGCGGACGCGGGCGTCCGGGCCGAAGGTTTCCTCGAGCGCTTTGAGCGAGATGTCGAGGATCGGGATGTCACGGGCGTTCTTGGTCTTGCCGGAGACGCTGCGCTCACCCTTTTCGTCGAGCGAGAGCACCATGCGCCCTTCCTCGAAGGTGATCGAGTAGGCGGCGCCACGGGTGAAACCGGCCGCGCCGAGCTTCACGCCTTCGATCCAGAGGCGCGGGCGGTCCTTGTTCGTGCCGATCTTCTGATAGCTGACCTGGGTGGGTTGAGCAGTCATCGGAAAACTCCTTTTGCTGCGGCGCGGGGCTTGGGCCCGGCCGGTATCGCGCTTTGCGCGCATTTCTCGTGTCAAGGACGGACGGCCCGTCGCCGGCGACCCTCAGGAGAGTGGGTCGTCGGTGGCCGGGGCGGAAGAATCCTGGAATTTCCTGGAGTTGTCTGCGCGCCTATAAGCGCAGTATCGCGCCTCAAGCCGTATGGGATAGTCCGGCAAGGAGGGCCATCTGCCCATGGTGCGAGAGGCTTTGCTGGAAGAGCTTGCTCCACAAAGCTGCATCCTCGGGCTCCATGGCGGCAGCGATGAGACCCGCATGCAGGCCATCGGCGACGCGTGAAAAGCGGTGGGTCCTGTAATGCAGGTCGGGTCGCACCGTGGCCTCGACCAGGACTTGTCGCGACTGGACTGCACAGGCCGCAAGGTAGATCGCGATCTCGGGGTGATCGGTTTTGGCAAGGACTTCGCCCATGAAGCTCAGCGTGATGTGATCGGCCGCAAAGAGGGATGCGGTTTTTGGCCTCACGAAGCTGTTTTGCCTTTGCTCAGCGGTGTGCGCAGCCCAGCCGATGAGGTCGATCATGTCGGCGCCATTGATATCAATCGCGCGTAGGAAAGCGGCTCTTTGTGTCTTGAGGTCGATCATGCGGGCTCTCCTTCTGGAGGGGGCGCGGGAAATCCCGCGGCGGCGCGCGCCTTGAGGCACTCTTCGCCGCCGACAGGAAAGTCCCGGCAGATGGCCGGACGCTGCTCGTAAATCCGGCAGACATGACGGCCCTTTTTGAGGCTGAGCGCAGCGCAGCTGTTGCAGCCCCGGCGCGCCATGATGCGCGTGCCCTCCTCGGCTTCCCATGAACCGAAGCCCACGCGTCCGCGAACCGAACGGGTGAGGTGACGCGGAACATGGCTGTCTGTCGCCTCAACGACGACGTTGCCGGCATGGGTGCAGCAGGCCCCGCAGGAGAGGCAATCGAGATCTGGCAAGCTCTATTCCTTTCCGAGCAGGGGCTCCAACCGCGATGCAAGCGCGAGCTGGCCGTGGTTTGAGGGAAACGCGTCGATGATATCCAGGACGCGAGCCCTCTCGTCCTCATTGAAGGAGGAGGATATTCCGACGTCGCTGATGTCGATCCGGGCAGGATCGGCGACCGCGACACGCCCCCAGCCGCTGAAATGAATGATCGCAGAGCGGTCCGGCAAGGCGGCGAAGCTCAGGGCGAGGTAGAGCGCGATCTCGGGGGTGTCTTCTGTCCAGGTTTTCTCGCGACGCGAGGAGAGCGTGAAGTGATCGGCCTGGATGAAGTTCTCGACGACAGGCTCGCGACCTCGAGCCTGGAATTGCCGGAGCCTTCCCTTGTGCCAGCCGGCAACTTCAAGAATGCCGCGGTCGGCAAAATGTGCGCAGAAGCGATCTCGGTGCTCCAGGAGGCGGCTCATGGCCTGACCCCGGTCTTGGCCGCGACCTCGATGAGCACGTGGTTGGATATCACGGGCTCGGAGAGATGCATGTGGCATGCATAGCTCGCGGCCGCGATCCTTGCGCGCTGGAAGCGGCTGAACCGCGCGTCGAAAACCTTCTCGAGTTCACGTCCCAAGGCCAGGTCCTGCTTCTTGTCGAGCCTGCTGTGGACAAGGAGGCGCGTGTGCCAGCGCCAGCTGACCAGATCGACCTGAAAGCTTGCGCGCAGAGGATCGTCAGCCGCACGGCCCGCGAGCACCATGCGCGCCTTGGCATCGCGCAAGGCAGGCTCCAGGCAGGCACGGATTTCGTCTGTGGTGGGCCCGCCAGGGCAGAGCGCCAGGATGAAATGCGAGAAGATCTCTTGCGGCTTGAGGGCGTATACAGCAGCTGCAATGAGCAGCCAGGCCTCCAGGCTGGTTGGTCGGAGCCACAGCAGGGCTGCGATCATCGAAAGACAGACAAACACCAGAGGGGCAAGAAGCCCCAGGGCCATCAGGCGCTGACGTGGTGCTGCAAGGCGCAAGGAGAGATGCATCATTCGGGCTCCGGTCGGGGTCTCGCGAGTGCGACCCCGACCAAAGCCGGGATGCGAGGCAGATCAGGAAGGGAGGATCACCCTTCGGCAATCCGCTCCGCAATGGCATTGTTGAAATAGGCGGGATTGGTGCTCACCTCCTCGCCCAGCCACTCAGGCTTGGGGAACTCGGCATCTTCACTGGGAAGCTCGATCTCGGCAATCACCAGGTCGATCTGCTTGAAGATATCGATCTCCACGATGTAGCCACCCGGCAGAGGGACGAGATGGCGGGACTTCTCGATCACCGCGCCACACATGCTTTCAAGCATGGCCTCGGCATCCTCCTTGGGGATCTCGTATTCGAACTCGTCGCGCGTAATCCCGGCAGTGGGCCCCTTGACGGTCAGATACCCCTTGGAGCCGAAGGTGCGGGCGCGCACGACGCCTTGGGCATCCGACTTGAGGTATCCCTGGCGGATCTCGATGGATGCGGTGGCGAGGATGGGGGCGAGTTCCGGGTGGTCCTTGTCGACGAGGAACTTGCGTTCGATTTCCTTGGGCATTTGGCTCTTTCTGGTTTGTGATCCGGGTCAGGTTTCGGGTTGGACGGTGAGCACGGTGATCGGGCTCATGTCATCGGTGTCGACGATGGCCTCGAAGACCGCGCCGTCATAGGTGCGTGCGCGGAAGCGGCGCCGGCCGGGCCGCCAGTCGCGCCCGACGAACTCGTAGAGATCGCGGCGGTGATTTGCGATGGCCCAGATCAGCGCCTGCCCGACGATGACGGGATCGGCTTGGGAGTCGACCCTTTCGCGGAAGCGCTGCTGGAAGTGGGGGCAGATGAAACGCCTGCGTGCCTCATATTCGGTCATTCTCCAATCCCTTCTTCTTTTCAAAGGAGTTGGGATCGCGGCATTTCGTCAGGAAGCGGAAAATCTCATTTCAACCCGCTGAGACAGTTGTCTTTTTGGATATCTACAGGGGCGCGCCACCGGGCCAGAGTGTGCGTCCCGCCACGAGTTCGGGGTGCTTCTGGCGCAAGGCGATCTCCTCATGGCCACTCAGGGGCCAGGGTTCGCATTCGATCGAGACCTGCTGGTATTGCGCCCTGGGGATGAGATCTCTCATCACCGCATCGACGAGCTCGCGCGCCTGATCCTGGCTTGCGGCGCAGACCGCAAGAGATCGGGTGCCGCCAAGGGTTAGCAGCTCCTCATCGGCAACCTCCGGCTCAAGCTCATGCAGCGCAAAGAACGGCTCGAAGGTGATCGCGTAGCGGTAAAGGCGCGCGACTTCACTCATCGTCGGGGTCCTTGGGAAAGGTGTCTTCCAGGCAGCGGTGCTGGGGACCATCGAGTTGCACTTCGCCGATGTTCTCGCAATCGAGCATCGAGATCCGAAGCGGGATGTTGTTGCCCGCGCCCAGCTGGTTCATCAGCCAGCCCACACAATGAGCCTCTTCGCCGGGGTCGTGCTCGTGGCATGCCATGGTATGGGCCTGGTCGTCGATCCGGCCCGGTTCCGCGACGGTGGAGGTGAGTGCGCGGTGGCGCGCCTCACTGTAGCCATTGGGGATTTCGCGGGGATCGGTCGAAACCTTCCAGGGACATTTCGCACATTGGCGAAGGCGTTTGAGCTTCCAGGGCATGGGGCCTCTCAGGTGTCGTAGGCGATGATGAGACGAAAGGTGTCGTCATCTATGGGCATGAGCCCGGTGGCACGGCCGGCGCGCGCCAGCCGGGCGTGGTTGCTTTCTTCGCGGTGAGGCAGGGGTAGGATCTCATCCATCGAAATGGGGTCAGGCTCCAACAGGGCGCTCTCGACGCAGGCATGCCACTCGATGAGAACGGCGCGATCCTCGGGGTGAGGGGCCACGCCATCGGGGTCTGCTTCCGAGGCGCGGCGCAGCTCGCCCAAGGTAAACCAGCCGCGGTCATGGAGCGGCCCTCGGGCCGAGAGTGGTGAGAAGGCGGCTTGCGCGAAGGGCGAGACGTCCTTTGGCAGTCCAGGCGTGGCAAGTTTCGCGGCCTGATCGGGGGTCTCGAAGCGGATTGCGGAGAGAATGCCGAAAAGTTCGTAGTTTCGCTTCCCGATTTCCACGAGGTAATGGTGGCGCGGCAGGTCGCGCAGGCTGTTGTATTCTTCCGTGGCGACGGCTTCCCAGCCGCCATCTTCATGGCGCCGTTCCATGATCCAGTGAATGTCGGTTCCCATGATGCCTCCTTCAGCCGGCGCGCTTGGCCCGCCGCTTGGCTGCGGCAGGCTTGAGGAACGAGACGGGCACCGTGTCTTCGATGGTTAAATCGAGACGTTTGATGACCCGTTTGACCTCCAGGCGCTGGTGATTGCTCAGATCCTTGTCGTCGCCGTGAATGGCGGCGTGATTGGTGATCGTGCCGGGTGCCAGGTCCGCAAGGGATCGGGCGATTTCGCGACCGGCGACCACCAGCGTATGGTTCACCGAGCCGCGCACCTCGTCCCAGAGCGGGCTTTTCAGGCGCTGATCCGGGCACCAACCGCGATCGGGCGGGCAGATCCACTGGGCGTCGAGCGTGCGCAGCAGGCGTGCCGCGCCCTCAAGGCCGCTATGCGCGCCGGCGGTGCCGGCAGCTCCCTGCCGCGATTGCACGAGGCGCGCGGCGCGGGCGGCGACATGCAGGCAGATTTCCAAAGGCCCTTGGAAGATGTCCTCGTCATAGGGAACAGGCAGCATTTCATCGACCATGCCGATCACGAGAGCACGGATCGGGTCTCCGCTGATGTCCATGAGCAGGCCGCGTATTTGCGATTGCTGGTTGCGTGCCACATTGGGGCTATAGGCGGTGGGGGCGAAGGCTTTGAGTTCGAAGCGCCGGCCGTCCCAAAGCTCGATGTGATGGCCGGCCTTGATGTAGACCTGCTGGGCAGTCTCGTCGGTGCCAGGCGTGCACAGAACGGCGCCACGCTCAAAGCAGCCATGGGGATGGTCAAGGCTCTGGATGGTCAGGGGGTTGAGATCATGAGTGCCGAAGAAACTGCACTGGGAAACCCCGTCGAGCATGGCAATCAGGGTAAGGATCATGTCTTCGCGCGTCGCGCCGGAAGCTGGATGCAGCCGGTGGGGAAAAATGTCGAGAATGTAGGCCTGCGCATCGTCACGCCCGCCGGTGACATTGATGCGGCGCACGATATGCGAAGGATGTGGCGCTTGGGATTCGTCGGTCATAGGGTCTCCGCGGGCTGGGCTGACGTCTTTTCGATAAAGAAAGACAGGCAGACAAGGCCGAATGGCCCTCCATGCAAAAGGCCCGCACCCCAGGTGGGATGCGGGCCAGTCCTGCCTTCCAGATGACCAGGAGTGAACAGGATCGGATATCAGGGAAAAACGAGATCGAAGGTCTTGCCGCCGACGCAGCTGCGAACCTCTTCATCACTCAGCCGGGTCAGAGGCGTATTGCGGTAGCGGAAGACATCGCCCTGGGGAGTGGCGTCGAAGCGCTCCTTGGCGGTTGGCACGAGAGAGCCCGACCATACGGCATGATCATCGTCGATCCTGTAGAGGATCTCGAAAGCCTTCCCATCTGTCAGGGTGTCTCCTGGAGCCACCATATGGACGAAGGTGCCGGACTTGGAGCGGTAGCCGCTGGTTGCGAGATGAACTTCCGTGCTGCCCTTGTAGGGATTGCGGATCTCGCAGGTTGCTACATGCGGATAGGCTTGGGCATCGACGCCGGGCTTCGGCTCGTAGGCGGCAATGATCTCCGGGGGCAGGTCCGCACGGGGCATGGGCTTCGCGTCAGGTCCGGGAGTGAAGAAGCCGTGAAGAGAGCGACGCTGTCCAAGGCAGAGCTCCAGCGACACCAGGCAGTTGTCCAGAGGCTCATGGGAGGAAGCCTGTCCTTCAGTGGCTGCGCCGAGGCCCAGTATATCGGACAGAGAATGGCTGGCGATACGCACCGCCCAGCTATAGCGCCATTCATAGGCCTCCATCTCGGGTATCTCCACTTTGGCACGCTTCAGCTTTCGCTCCATGTCGGAGAGAAGTGCTGCGACGGCATCCGGGTGGCGCGCCGCGGCACGCGCATGATCGATCACGACCTGCATCTGTGTTTTTCCTTCATTCGGTCTGTCTGTCTTTCAATGGCGGATCAGGCGGCCTTGGCTGCGCGCTGGCGTCGGATTTTCTCGAAGCGGGCTTCGAGCCCGCCCTTGAACTCGATCATGGCATGATTGGAGGCCACGGCTTTCGAGGCCTGCTTGAGATCGAGCGGAAAAAGAGCGGCAGTCTCGGGGTCGAGCACATGGGTCGTGAATCCTTTCCATCCACCGCTCGCGTAGCTCTCATCTATGTCATCAGCAAAATCAGGGTGCGAGACCTCAGTCCTGATGCCAAAGGCATCCCGGATGTCCTCGAGAACCGCGCGCAGATCGCACCCCGATTTCATGGATTCGTCGTAGTCGTAGTTGTAGTGAACCAGGTAAATCATCGACTTGCCTTATGTCAGGAATGTGCTGGGAGCAGAACGAAGGGGAGGCTTGGGGCCGGGCTATCAGGTTGCGGGCAGTGGTGCCCCGGCCTCACGGACAATGCCGAGAGCACGCATGCGTGCGTGAGCCGAAAGCTGCGGCGGCTCGATCCGCATGGAAGCGAGATCCGCGGCGCGCGGGGAGTGCCGGGAAGGGCCGCTGGTGGGCCTGGTCAGGATCTGGCGCACCGCATCGCGCAGCCAGTCTGGCGTGGCGACCGGCTCGACAATGCCGCAAGTCAGATTGATATCCAGCACGAGGCGATTGTCTTGGGACCAGTAGAGGAGCTTTACCACCGCGGGCCGTTTAGGTGGCTCTGGTAGCGTCGCAAGATAGGCGCCGAGCAAGGCGCGGATGTCCTCGCGCCGGCCATGGGTGTCGGAAATCCGGGCGCGATCATAGGCGCCCCAGGCGTAGATCGGGAAAATCGAAAGTGGCACGGCGAGGCCGATGAAAACCGCGGCCTTCCAGCCGCCAGACTGAAAGCCGGCGGTCATACCCACGGCGAGAAGCAGGATCATGAAACTGGTGCCGGGATGGCTGCCGACATGGGGCAGATTACCCATGCCGCGCAGCATCTGGACCGGAAAGGCGAACAGGCGATGCATCGGCATTCCTTCAGCTTGAGCGGGGTTTCGGGGAAGGTTCGCCCGCGCGGATGGCACGGCCATCGGACATGGGTCTACGGCCGCGCTTCACGTGCTTACGGGCAACCTTCTTCCTCGATGAGTTCGTTGAAGCGATCGCGCAAGAGGCGCGTGCGCCGCTCATGCTCTTCGGCATCGTCATTGGGCGCTTTGAAAGCCTTGTAGGCCTCGAGAAAAGCAGCAAGCTGAGGATCGTGTTCCATGTTTTCTCCTTGGGGCGAGGTCTCTCGCGGGGTGGTCTCAGACAGGGGCCGGCGCGCGCGAGATGTCGACCGTAATGCTTCCTGCCGAGGCACCGGACGAGGAGCGATTGAGCATCCCTGCCACGAGTTTTGCCGCGGCATCGGCCGCAGCACGGCCGGCCATGATCTCATGGTGGCTCTGTCCCGCGATGGTCCAGACGGACCCGAGGCTTGCGCCATCAGGGGCCTCACGGGCCTTGTCGATCATGGCCTCAATCGAGAAGTCATCGTCGGGCACGACCAGCATTGCCTCGGGCAGGAAGATGAGGCGGGCTTCCGCCTGACCGCGATCGGAAAATCTTTCGCTGGGCTCTGCCATGGCCGCGCAGGCCCGCCAGGCGGGCTGATTGATCGCTGTGGAGGACCCGATGGCCACCGACAGGACGGAGGCCATGACAAGGTTGTCTCCAAGGCTCATGATCGAGGTAAAGCCAGGCCCCTCATCCGTGGCGGAGAGGGCATGAGTGATCGCATGTCGGTCAAGCCGCCCCTCTTGCCAGAGGGTGTCCTGTTTCATCCCGATGAAAGCGGGGTTTTCCTCTTGGATCATGCGCATCAGCTTGGTGATGGCCCGGATTGAATAGGCAAAGCCGTCGTCTGCCAACTCGTGGTGAGCGAGATGCAGACGCGCCGGTTGGTCTCTCTTGGTCATGGGGTGGTCCTCTCCTGCGCTGCTCGGCGTGCCGGCAGCTTGTCCATGATTTCCTGCCGTTCGATGTCGCTCATGCGTCCCCAGGCAACGATTTCGTCACGGGTGCGCAGGCAGGTGATGCAACGGGTTTTTTCCGCATCGAGCGCACAACGGCGCTCGCATGGAGAAAGGGGCTTTCGGTTCAAGGCGGCATTGGTCATGGGGCACTCCAGGTGTCAGGCTCGAGGAGATGGGTCCGAAAGCCTGAATGCCGCGCTCAGGTGAACTGCTCGGCGAGGATACGCTCTTCGAGGCCGCGGCCCGGATCGAACAGAAGCCGGTGCGAAATGCTGCGATCGAGAGCAATCTCCACCGCATGTGCGCCCTCAGCAGAAGCGCTGTCGGCACTGACGATGACGGGGCGTTTGTCGGGATCGAGAGCCTCGATGCGAAGATGTGCGGCCTCAGGCAGCACGGCGCCGCGCCAACGCCGGGGGCGGAAGGCAGCGATGGGCGTGAGGGCCAGCACATTGGCGCCCAGTGGCAGTATCGGGCCGTAGGCCGAGTAGTTGTAGGCGGTGGAGCCCGCGGGGGTCGCAAGCATCACGCCATCGGCCATGAGCCGATCCATACGCTCGGCCCCATCGACGAAGAGCCGCAGATGGGCAGCTTGTGGACCGTGGCGCAGCACCGAGACCTCGTTGATGGCCGTGAAGCGCTCCGACGCGCCTTGGGCGCGTTCGATGGTCAGGGCGAGCGGGTGGATCACATGTTCATAGGCCGCCAAGATGCGCACAGGCAGATCGCCTTCGATGGCGTCATTCATCAGAAAACCGACCGTGCCGCGGTTCAGGCCGAAAACCGGCACGTCGAGTGCTTCGGTCGCATGAAGGGTCTCGAGCATGAAACCATCGCCGCCGATGGCAACCACGGTCTCGGCTTCTTCCAGGGAGTGGTCGCCGTATCTTGTGGCAAGGGTGGCGCGCAGATCTTGCGCGGCCGGGGCGGGGCTGGCCCGGAAAGAGAGCTTCATGGCAGATCCTCGATGGCAGGTGAGAATGCCCGGCATCTGCCGGGCATCCCTATCGGTTGGTCAAAACAGGCCGTGGAAGTCATCGTCCTCGGCGGCACAGATCGCCTGGTCGACGAGCCGTTCACGATCCACCCCATAGAGAGGATCGCCGTCTTCGTCTTCGCCCTCAAAGGCAAGGCTGCGACCGTAGTCGTCGGACTCCTCGCGGTTTTCACCGGGATTGACGTAGTCGAAGCCGCAGTTGCAATCTTCCTCCTCCCAGACGAGAAGCGCCTTGGCGGAATGTTTCGCGAGCACATCCCAGACAATGGCGGAGAAATCCGAAACGGGGGCCCAGGGCGTCTGGTATCGGATATGGAGATCGACGACGTCCGGATCGTCCATCGTGTCCTCGTCGTGGATGCGGACCTCTGAGGGTGGCCATTTGCATCCGAGCTTCTCGCGGCACAGCGCAAGCGAGCCGAGATTGCCGTGGTTGTAGGTCTGGCGGGCATCTTCGGCGACGTCCCAATAGGGTCCGTTCATCTGGCCGGGGAAAAAGCGATCGAACTCGGCGCGGTCCATCAGAGGGCGCAGTTTCGGGATCGAGAAGGGGACCGGCTCGATGTCTTGCCCGAATGCGTCGCCGTGAATGAGCATGGCCTCGACATCCATCCGGCTGACGGGCATCCAGTCCGGCATCTCGGTATTGAACGGCATGGCGCGGAAACGGGCGATCAAGGCCTCGGCGTTGGCATCGATTTCGACTTTTTGGTGATTGGAGAGCTTTTCGGGGTGATGTCCGAAGTCGCCCCCGTTGACATCAGACATGGGGTGGTTCCATGTCCGCGGTCCGGAAAGATCCTTCTTGAGATCTTGAAGCTTGGCTCGCGGAACGAGAATGACGAGATGGGTATCTGTCCAGTTGGGCATCGAGACTCCTTGTGTCTGGATATGTCAATGAGAAGCCAGCCGCGCCGGCCCCGTCGCATCGAGGACGGGGCTGCGCAGTTGGCGCAGTTCAGTTCTCTGAGGGCAGCAACAGGGTGATGATGCGGGCGTCGGGATCGGTCTCGTGGCGATCAATCTTGAAGAAGACCCGGGTATCGCCCAGCGTCAGCGTCCCGAAATCACGATCCCCATGGGGATCATTGGCCACGTCCCAGTTGTCGAATTGAATGAGCTTGACCACGAGTTGGTCGAGCGCGACCGGCCCAAGGGCGGAGACGCCGGGGGTGATCATCAGGGCGTTTTCCTGGCCAGGACCGAAGAGGCCCTGTTGGCGAATTTCGTCGTTGCGCCGTCCAACGGACGACGGGGGAATGACCGTCATTGCGCGATCCTTTCGTGAAGTGTCTTGATTGTCAGCCGGCCAGAAATGCGAGCTGCCCGGATCGGGCGAGTGCCCAGGTAAGAGCCCAGCTCGCAAGAAGCGCCGGGCAGAAGGGAATGACGCGTAGTGTCTCTCCCTCGATCTCGGTTTCGCGCCGGCGCGCGAGCGCGGGCCCTATGAAAGCAAGAAGCAGGGCGATGATGCAGGCGGCGAGCAGCCAGGGCCCGAAATAGACCGGACCCAACATGCCGCCGCCGCCGATGATCAGCAAAATATCGGCGCCGCCAAAGGCCGGCGCGCCGACCCGCCAGGTCGTGTAGAGACGCACGAAGACCGACAGACCAAGTCCGATCAGCGCACCGGTCGCAGCAGTCGCAAGCCCCGGCGGAACAGGTCCGCCGGCAAGCGGGAAGAAGATGCCGAAGGCAAGGGCCAGACCCGTGAGTGAGAAGACCGGCAGGGCCGGAATCTCCATGTTTCGCAAATCTTCACGCAGGACGTAAAGACCGAGCCCGGCCAGCCCTGCCAGCAGGATTATCTCGGTAAATGACAGTGGAAACATCGTGGCCCATCCTCTTGCCGGGAGGCAGGAGAATGGGTCCGGATGTTGTGTGGCGGAAATTTCTCCGCCGTGCGCTCCCCTGCAAGCGGGAAGGGCGTCAAGTATCAGCCGCAGGTCGCGATGAAAGCATCGAGGCGGCGGTCGTCCAGTCGTGCGGCGAGGCGACTGAGGGTATCTTGCTGCTGGTCTTCGTCCAGCGCGTCGAAGATGTCAGTGATCTGTTTGATCTGGTCAATGTGGTCGTCGAGATCGGGCATATTTCCGATCCTTTCGTCCATGCCGTCTTCGGTCTTTCGCCTGATTTCTTCGACGAGATCAGGGTCGATGTCGCTTCGCCGTCGCAGGATCTCCAGCGTGTGTTGATCGTTTCCGGCGAGGTGGGTGTAGACCGTTTCCTTTACTTCTTCGATGCCGAAGTCGATGTCTCGCAATACCTGGCTCGAGAGCCGATCGAGGATTGCATCCTGCCCGTCCATCAACCGTGCCCGTATGACGGGTTGGGCCGCGACACGCGACAGGATGGCGCGAAAGTCGATGCCGGTCTTGTCCTCGATGTAGGCCAAGGCATCTTCACCGACATGAACTTCCCAGCCGGCTGCCTTGAAATCTTCGATTTGCTGGCAATCAGGCGAGATGTGAAGAAAGACCGGGCGATACCCGAGACTTCGATATACATGCGCAGCTTCGATCTGTTCGGTCTTGTTCTGGTAGGAGTTGAAGCGATACTTCACTTCCACCAAGGCGCCGCGTGCGAACTCGAAGTCGGGTCTTTTCCATTTGATCGTTCGACTGGCACCGCCTGGTTTTCGGACTTTCAGAGGCGATGCCTCGTAGTCCAGGCGAAACCCTTCCATCAGCGCTTCGTCGGTGCGAACCATGTATCCGCATGTCTGGCTGAAAAGCGTGGTGACGAGCTTTTCGGCAAGGCGCCCGAGCTCGGCGCAGATGGTGTTGTCGAACTTGGGCAGCAGGTCGGGTCGAAACAGGAAGAGATCCGATAGGATCACGTCCGGCTCGGTCGTGCCGAGGTCCTTGTGGGGGTTCGCTTTGGCGATGATGCTGTCGAGAAAGCACGGGGTATCCGCGCTGCGCTCGCCGACGAGTATCTCGGTGAAGGCATCGACGAGGCGCATGGCCTCGCCATCGGAAAGCCTGTTGTGTCCCACTGTCGCGGCGACAGGAGGCGCAGCCCCGTGGGGGCCGGGATGGAGTGCTATGGTCATGGGTGGTGTTCCGGTGCTTCGAGCGGCTGCAATCACAGCCCTCGGCACATGTCGACCGACCCCATCCTCCCCGAAGGGAGAGCGGCTGCCGGCCTGTCAAGTTGGTCCGGCAGCGTTCGCTGGCGGTATTTAGAGCGTATTCAGCTCGTCGAAGAGACGCTTGGCGTCGTCAAGAGTAGCGTTGGGTCCCAGCCGGTCGCGCACGGCCTGTTCGAGATCGACATCACTGCGGGACATGCGTGCGGTCATCATGTCCTCGACGAGGCCTGCGAGGTTCTCCATGCCGCCGATGACGCCGGCATCCTTGGAGGCCGAGACCTGTTGCGGCAGGTTGGGGTCGTGAATACTCATCTATGTCAGCTCCTTTGCTGGTGGCGGTCCGAGGCTCTCTGGACCTTGTTGGGGAACACCCTATCTCGCGGGCTCCCGTGGAAGGGCCCGAGAGAATAGGGGGTTCGTTTCCCGGATTCCGGAAAACGAAAATCATCGTTCGGTGCAAAAAATTCGGCGGCGCCGGTCTTGCACGCGCAGTTGATGTCAGGCGCGAATAAGCTCGCGAACCACGGCAGCCGGCCCATCACCGCGTAGCTCCTGGCGATCGCTCTCGCGCCAGAGGCCGGGATCGACCTGCGGGAAAAAGGTATCGGCGCTCTCGACGACGAGATCGACCTCGGTCAGCAGAAGTCGATGAGCGCGGGCCATTAGGCCGGCGTAGATGCCAGCGCCGCCGATGCCGTAGACGCGCATGAAGCCTGCTTCACGCGCGGCGCCAAGTGCCGCATCGAGCGAGGGCACCACGGCATCGGCCTGTGTGGCCGCGCCTGCATCGCGGCTGACCACGATATTGAAGCGCCCCTTCAGGGGATGAATGGGCAGGCTTTCCCAGGTGCGACGCCCCATGATGATCGCGCCACCCCGGGTTTCACGCTGAAAGAAGGCAAGATCCGCTGGCAGGTGCCAGGGAATATCACCATCCTTGCCGATGGCGCCGTTGCGGGAGCGGGCAGCGATGAGTGTCAGCATGCTCAGACTGCCACCGGGGCCTTGATGGCCGGATCGGGGTCATAGCCCTCGAAAACGAAATCATCGAAGCGATAGTCGAAGATGCTCTCGGGCTTGCGCGCAAGCTTCAGCGTCGGCAGGGCCTTTGGCGTGCGCGACAGCTGGGTTGCGACCTGCTCCATATGGTTGGAGTAGATATGAGCATCCCCGATGGTATGGATGAACTCGCCCGGCTTGTATCCGGTGGCCTCGGCCAACATCGTGAGCAGCATCGCATAAGAGGCGATATTGAAGGGAACCCCGAGGAACATATCACCCGACCGCTGGTAAAGCAGCAGGTGCATCTTGTCGCCGAGGATCTTGACGTGCCACAGGGTGTGACAGGGCGGCAGCGCCATCTCTGCGACCTCGCCCGGGTTCCAGGCGCTGACGATCATGCGGCGGCTGTCGGGGCTTTTGCGGATGGTCTCCAGCAGCGTCTCGATCTGGTCCACGGAACCGCGGGCGAAGAGCGGCTCGCCGTCATCTGCCGTGCCGGCGGGGATGAGCTGAGGGAAGGCGCGCCATTGGCGGCCATAGACCGGGCCGAGATCGCCATTTTCATCGGCCCATTCATCCCAGATGGAGACGCCGTTGCGCTTGAGATAGCCGATGTTCGTGTCGCCCGACAGGAACCACAGCAACTCGTGGATGATCGATCGCAAATGCAGCTTCTTGGTCGTGACCAGCGGGAAGCCCTCCGAGAGGTCGTAGCGACACTGCATGCCGAAATAGCTGCGGGTCCCGGTCCCGGTGCGGTCGGTGGTATCCACCCCCTTGTCGAGGATGAGTTGAAGTGCGTCGTGATATTGCTGCATGCGTTTTCCCTGTCGTGGTGCGGCGTGAGGATCTGCCCATCGATTCGCGTCGCAACCGGCCTGCCCGAGGAGATTTGTTCTCCTTCTGTTCCGGTCTTGCAAACTACCCTCGAAGGATCGATCTGGCAAATGAATTGTGCCCGTATCGACGCTGTCGGAAACGCTGTGGCGAAAAAGTTCTGACCGGCTGCGCTTCGGATGCGTTCATGCCTGACGCAGGCGAAGCGAAGACGGTCGGCCATCCTACCTGTGGCTTGGGGCGACAACCCTGTGAAGGAGCGGTCGGTCGAGCGAGCCACGCCAATGGGGCTTGCGCCAGGTCATTTGCCCGTTTCTTGCAAGGAAGAGATGTCCGCGCACGGGGTGGCGCACGCGCCCATGATCGCCCGACGCCTTGGCCTGGCTTTGTGTTCGCGCGCCCTGGCCGTCATAGAGCCTTTGCAGATCGCGATCCTCGAGATTGAGGGTTACGATCCTCAAATCACTGGCCGGTGCGGCGCCTGAACGGGCGGTCGTGGAGGATTTCCTCTCCGCGCGCTTTCTCGGTGTGCTGGATATGTCTCCGCCCTCGGCGGCAAGAACCGCCAGCATGGCGATGATCGGAAGCCCGGCTCGAAGGGCTTCGAGTTTCTCGTCAGGGCCCGGGAGCGCGCGCTCCTCGCGGGGGAGCACGCGCAGGATGTCGCGAAAGCGCAAGGCGCGCCAGGTGTCGGAGATGATACGTTCGCGCTCACGCACACCGGTGGCGCGAGCGGCTTCTTCTATCCCGAAGCGGGCCACGGGGTCATGAGAGGTCGAAATGCGCGAAAGGGCCTGTTCGAATTCAGCCCGGCTCATGCCGATATGACGCGAGATATCGATGTCGGCACGCCAATGCGGGAAGTTCAGTGTGAGTGCTGCCTGGGCGGATGCACCCAGCCGCCCTTCGATGTCGCGCGATTGCCGCAGGAGCTCGACCAAGGCAGGGTCATCGCGCAGGGTTTCCCGCGGCCGCATGATGACCAGCTCGAAACGCGCTTTGCCATTTCCCTCGATATCGATGAAGGCACCCCATCGCGTCTTCGCCGGTGGCGGGCTGGACATGGGAGCGAGCAATCCGCGCAGGTTGTCGTTGATGCTGGCAATGTCGGAGGCATCGGCCTCGATGAAGAGCCGGCGTTCGGTTGAGAGCACGGCATGCGTGAGCCTGTCGACGCGATCTGGCGTATCGATCCTGAGGTCCGCGGCCGCGTTCAGAGCCGAACGGCTGAAGGCGTAGAGCTCGCGATCTTCAAGTCGTCCGACGCGGGAGCGAATGTCGCCGAACATCTCCGGGAAAGGAGAGGCGCGATATCTGGGTGCCTTTCGCGGAGGTTGGGCAGAGAGCACTGCATGGAGTGCGTCGGTGATGTAATCTGGCATTCCTGGCCCCGGTTATCGCTCAAACCGATGCTACAGTCTTTTTTCCGAGCCAACACCCGGAAAAAGCGAGGATCGACAGTTGGTTCGATTGTCTCGCCGCGCCTCGCGTGGTAGCCAGGGGCGGAAATTTTTGGAGATCCACATGCTCGGAGATCATGAAGGGATTGGCCCGGCTTCATCGACAGATGAACTGGCGAAGATCCTGTTGCGCACCTTCGGCCGGTTGAAGGCCGGAAAGGATGTGCCTCAAAGAAAGCGGGCGATCGAGCGAGCACTGGCGTCGACGCCGCGTGATGATCGCCATTGGCCAGAAATCCTGGCCTCGAAACTCGCTTCGGAAGAGGGTATCGAAGCGATACCGGCGCACCTGGGGGCATTCACCGCCGCCTGGTCTTGCCAGGAAGACGAGGTGGCCCGCCACCTACGGGCGGTCAATACCCAAGGCCAGGACCCTTTCAGTGGCCAGGCCACGATGGGGCTGATGTCGGCCGCACCCGAGTTTGGCGAGCGCATCAAGGCGGGGAAGGTAAACTCGGACGAGGTCTTTTTGCGTGTCGCACTGGCGCATTTCTTTCGCCGGGACCCCACTTCGAGTTTTTCGATGTTCGTCATCGATGGGGTCGTGCGACAGTTGTCCAAGGCGATCAAGCTGGACGTATCAAGTTTCGTGCGCGCCTGTCTGGAGCGTTTCGACGATGAGCCGGCGCCCGAAGGTGCATGGGGATATGTGCTCGTTCTGCGCGAGATGACTGCCCGCTCGGGATATTTCCTCTATCCGCCATCACAGGAAAATCGCAACGAGTTGGACCGAATGCGGAGCCGGATGGAGCAGGTCATGGGACCGCTCGAGGATGCGGCCTTCTACAATCATATCGCAGGGGCAGCGCTGTCTGCCTATCTCTTCCGCGGCGATGCCGGTGGCTTTGCCGGGCTTTATGCCGCGATGGCCGAGAAGATGGGCCAGCCTTTCACGATACTTTACGGGCGAGAGGAACAGGGTCCAGACGGCGGAGTTCACACGCAAATCCTTGAAATCCCGGCGAAAACGCCCGAGGAGGCACGCCGACTGGCGGTGCGCCTCCCCGAGGTTCGGATGCATGATGATTTCCGGAGCCTGACTGAGTTCATGGCCCAACAGCAGGATCTCGAGGCCACTGCCAAGCAGTAGCAGAGCCTCGATAGGCCTTAGAAGTTCATCGACAGACCTGCCGCAAGGCCCAGACCTTCGTCGTCGCCGGTGCGCCAGACACCGCCGAGGCTCGCGCGTCCACCCATGAAGCCGGTGCTGTAACCCAGCTGGATATCTGTAGGCGCGCGGCTGCTGCCCAGATCGATGTCGGTGCGGTCGCGGTAGATGCCGGTGGCACGTTCTTCGCCATCGGAGGCGGCCATGGCAACCGGGGTATCGAGGGTGAGACGCCCGCCGGACATGGTGAGCGGTTGGGAGATGCCGATCGTCAGGCTGTCGTTCGAGGCAAAGACGCCGCGGGTCTCGACGCCGAAACCGATGGCCTGGGATGCGATGCCGCTGCCCTCGGAGAGGATGCCGGAGGAGCGGAAGTCGGTCTTGCCGAGGGATGCTGAGGCGTGAAACGTGGTGTTGGTTCCGATCTTCGCTGTTCCAGCAAGTCGGGCGAAGCGGGTGCTGGAGGAGAGATCATCGCCAAAGGCTCCGGTTACGCTGGTCCCCAGGAAACCGCCAGCTTCGGCCAGTTGGCCAGCCTCGATGCTCAGGCTGTGGCCATTGCCGATCGGGGCCTCGAACTCGGCCGCGGCATAGCTGCCATCATCGCCAAAGGCGCTGCGCAGCGAGACCTTCCCGAGCGCGGTCTCTTCCGAGAAGCCGAGCACCGGCGCGGATGCGAGATCGGCAAAGGCCGATCCCAAGGCGCTTGCGTCAGCCCAGGTTGCGGCATCTTCGGCATCGATACCGCCGAAAGAGATCGAGATACCAGTCTCATTGGCTTGCGATGCATGCACCCCCGTGAAACGCGCGAGGCCGGCGGTCTTGCCATCGAAGGCGGAGCTGCCCGTGGAGACAAGCGCGCCCATATCGACCGCGTAGCCGCGGTCATAACGGTCGGCGACCATCATGTCGGTGCCCGACAGTGCCTTGGCAAGACCCACAGAGGCTGCGCCTCCACCAACCCAGGACCGATCGAGCGGCATTTCCCCGTCATGGATATCGCGTCCGGTCTTGACCACGATTGTCCCCTGAGGGGCTACAGCATTTTCGAGATTGAGAAGCCCGTTGCCAAAGACATCGTCCACCCCCGGAGCACCGAGGTCGGTCGCCGTGTCGCGTAGAATGCGCGAAATCTCGGCTCCTGTCAGTTCGGGGAAGTTGCTTTTCACGACACCGATTGCGCCGGTTACATGCGGAGTGGCCATGGAGGTGCCGGACATGTAGCCGAAGCTGTTCTCCGCACGGCCGCTATCGGAAGAGACGGCGGCATATACGCCAACGCCCGGAGCCACGAGGCAGACATCCTTGGCAATGCCGCAGCGGTTGGAGAAGCTCGCGATGCGCCCGTAGCTGTCGACCGCTCCGACCGCGAGGATGCTGTCGGCATATTCCGGCATGTAGACCGGAATGCCGGCCAGAACCGAAACATCTTCCGCGCCGTCGTTGCCCGTGGCAAAGACCGAGATCATTCCCGATCGCGTGGCGTCGTTGAAGGCATCGATCAGGTCCGAGCCGAGAAAGGAGCGAAGGTCCTGACGGCCGGAGAATTCGGTGATCAACCGCGTGCTCTCATCTTCATTGATGAAGACCCAGGAATGGTTCATCGCAGCGGCGCCCATCGAGGAGGCGCGCCGGGTTGCGTCGGCGAGCGCTGCGCGAGATCCCATGATCTTGGAGGGGGAGCCTTCCCATCTCACGCCCTGGAAGATGGCGAGCTCGGAATCAAAGGCGACACCGTGGCCGCCGAAGTCGTTCTTGGCGCCGGCCACGGTGGCGGCCACATGGGTGCCATGGCTGTTGTAATCGGTGACGTCGCTGTTTCCGGTGAAGTAGCTGTGCGCATAGACGACATTTGGCAGGTCAGCATGTCCGATATCGGCCCCGGTGTCGTAGACGCCGAGAAGGACACCCTTTCCGGTGCCGCCCGCGGCATAGCGGGTCGAGGCATTGATCATGCCCAGCGTGTAGTCACGCCGATATTCTGCCGTTTCGAAGTCCTGGGGGTTTCCCGGTGGCTGCGGCTGCGGATTCGGATCGACAGGATCGGGATCGACAGGATCGGGCGATTGGCCGCCGTCGCCACCCCCTCCACCGCCCGCAAGGCCGATCGCAACAGCGGCGCCGACGGCAAGTCCGCCAACGAGCAACCATGGCACGCCTCTCGATTGCGCAGGGGTTGCCTGCTGCTGGCCGCGCACCCCGTCTTGCGCGGTAAAGGAAAGAACGGGCCGATCGGCGTATCCGGGATCGAAATATCCGGGCTCGTAGCTGCCGATATCGCTCAATTCCTGAGCATTGGCGACCTGAGAACTCAGGATCAGGCTCGTGGCCAGTGCCATGCTGGTCGCTGATTTCAGGTGGGAACGGAATGTCGCCATGAAAAGTCCTCGGGCTTGCGAATTTCCGAGGAGATCGGTTCCTCCGACAGGGGTCGGTAACGATTCCTTCCAAAAGTTTAGGAGCTTGTGTTTTTTCCTCGGTAAATTTCTGCCGGAGTCCGACGGGGCCTTTATCCGATGTGACGTCTCACGCCCGGAGCTCCCGTTTGCCAATGCTTTCTTTCTCTCGCCTTCTTGCGTGCATCGTGCTCGCGACGATTTCGTTCTTCATGCTGCCGGATGCGGCCCGCGCCGACGTGGTGTGCACGGTCGTGCAGCAGGAGATTTCGCATTTTCTCGATGACGAGACTGAGGCCTGTCGCACCAGCGGCAGTCATCCGGCCTCGGGTGCAATGGTGCGCATGGAGTCGGGGCCCGACTTCGTGATGATCGACACGACCTACGCGGCGGGCTTCGGGCCGCGTGAACCTGACGACCTGCACTGCCTGGAGGGCACTTGCGGCGTGGGGCGCTTCGACGAGACGGGCGAATCTGGCGACCTCGGCGAGGTCGTTGCCTGTGAAGGAGATTGCCGGGCGGGTTTCAGCTACCAGGATGAATACGACAACTCGAAATATGTCGAACTCGAGTTTACCCAGTCATCGCAAACTCTTGTAGCCACACTCTCGGGGCGGTCCGGGCCGCCTGAAATGGGTGTGATGACGGTTGATGTGCCCGCCAGCCTGGGGCCGCAGCGTGGACCGTTCGAGGTGGATTTCGATTTTTCTGAATTCGCCAGCCGCGCCGACGATGAGCCTGACAGTGAAGGGCTTCCGCTGGAGATCAATGGCGGGGTTCTGGACCGAACCCAGGTGATCGGAAGCACTTGGCGCGTGCGCATCGTGCCGACGCAGGAGGGGACCGTCTCCTTGCTGCTGAGGCAGACTGCCATGGTGGGAGCCCTGACCGGAAACCCGATGGATTCCGAATACCGGGTCATGGTCCCCGTCGACATGACGCCGCCGCCGGTTGAACTCATCTACGAGGGTCCTGGCCAGACAAGCCTGACGGAAGTTTTCCGCTTCAGCTCCAGCGATCGGACCGCGCAGGTGCAAGGCACCCCGAGAGTAACCATCTCGGGCCTCGAGGGCCAGGTCGAGGTGAATGCGGATGAAGAGATCGCGACTGTTACTGTCTCCGAACCGGGGATGGCCACTCTCCGGCTCGAAGCCGGTGCCTTTATCGATGCCGCGGGCAACACGAGCCCGGCTTCGGCGTCGCTGACCCACCAGTTCGGCAATCGCACGGTTGATGTTACGAGTCTCACCGCTACGCCCATGGTCACCCCCTTCGGTGAGACCGTCGAGTTGACGGCGGAGCTTTCTCTGTCGGTCAGCGAAGGTGGTGTGGTCTTTTATGTCGACGGCAGTCAGGTAGGAGTGGGTGCCGTGGATTCTGGCCGCTCGGTCTTCGAGACAGCCCTTTACTCCCCCGGCGAGGTTGAGATCGTAGCGCGGTTCGATGCATCCTCCGCCCCGAGGCTGGAAGCCGGCACCGGGGCATCCGTTACGGTGGAAGTGGTAAAGGGTCAGACCGGACTTGCCATCACCTCCGCGCCATCTTCGGGGTCGGTCAGCGGCGAGGTGCATATCACTGGACGGGTCAGCGAAGACTACACCGGCGCAATCACGATGGAGGCAGCTCGCAATGAAGATCCCTTCGTCCGGACCCCTGCGCAGATCGAGCGCAGCGGCGAGACAGTGACGGCAACATTCACCCCTGAAGTTGCAGGGATTTACAAACTGCGCCTGGTGGCAGCCGAAACCACCTACTTCGATCCAGCTATCTCAAATGAAGTCGAACTGGCCGTGAATGGTGAAAGTGCGAGCGGCACGCTGGCGCTGAATCAGCCCAGCTACAGCATTGGCGACCGGCCCGAGATTCTGGCAACCCTGAGCCCGAGCGAAGCCGGGGGGCAGGTGGCCTTCTACCACGAAGGCGTCGAGATCGGCCGTGCTGCCATTTCACAGGGCGAAGCCCGTGTGACCGCGCCCGCAATCGAGGCGGCAGGCACGGTTCGCTATAGCGCAAGCTATCTGCCCAATCCGCCCTTTGTGGCCTTCGATTTTGCTCCTGTCGAAGCCAGTGTGGCGCGCGCTGATGCAAGCGGAACCCTTTCGTCGGACAAGACCGAGTATGCTCATGGCGAACGCGCCACCCTGACGGCAATGGTTATGCCCGAAGAGGCGACGGGGAGCGTCGAGTTTTCGGTCGCCGGCGAAGTCATCGCGACCGCCCCCTTGGTGCGTGGTGTCGCGAACGCCCAGACCGAACCCTTCACCCAGAACGGGTTTGTTGACCTCTCCGCGCGCTATCTTGGCGACAGCGGGTTTGCACCTTTCGAATTCGACACGGTGCAGATCGAGGTCAGCACCTCGGCGACGAGCCTGGGGCTGGAAGCATCAACAACCACGCCTGAGACGGGCGCAAGCATTCGCCTGACCGCGCGCATTGCACCGCGCGAAGCCTCAGGGGAAATCGTCTTTCTCGCTGATGCAGTCGAGCTGGGACGCGCCCAGCTGATCTCTGGCGCAGCCGAGCTTTCGCATGCCTTTGACGAGGCGGGGGAGGTCCGCCTGGCTGCACGCTATGCCGGAAACGGCGCCTATGCGCCGGCCGAGGCACCGGAACTTGTCCTGAACGTGCGCAAGAAGCGCCCTTCGGGCTCGTTCGGAGCGAGCGCCCAGCGTGTCGAGATTGGCGAGGAGATCGCGATGAACGTGGTTTTCTCGACCGAGGGTGTTACCGGCGACGTCGAGTTCGTCGCTGACGGCACCTTCCTGGGTGTCGCACCTCTGAACATGGGGGCGGCGGAAATGCGCTGGACACCCGACACAGCCGGCATGGCCCGACTTGAGGCGCGCTTCCTGGGTGACAATGCTTTCGAGGCAGTAGACTTCGACCCCATCGACATCGAGGTCGCCCGGCGCGCAACGCAAGGATCGACGGATCTTGAACAGGGCAACTATACGGTAGGCGAAAGGGCCTGGGCGGAAGCTCGGATGACGCCCTTGTCTGCCACTGGGGTTGTTCGGTTTGCGGTTGACGGCGTCGATGTTGGTTCCGCCAATCTGAGTGGCGGCGTCGCTCGATTGGAGCTTCCGGCATGGGAACAGTCCGGAACCCGGACGGTTTCGGCCTCCTACGAGGGCGATGTGAACCATGCGCCGTCGACGCTTTCTCCGCG
>Ga0066839_10000113_pt1 | contig 35375 bp, 32 predicted proteins | sample ETNtaG_10_FD_66733 | JGI IMG/M metagenome (GOLD analysis project Ga0066839, IMG submission 66733) | Marine microbial and viral communities from oxygen minimum zone, Eastern Pacific Ocean - ETNP201302SV82 | ecosystem: Environmental > Aquatic > Marine > Oceanic | place: Pacific Ocean: Eastern...
AACCGGATAGAAGCCAATCCTGAATCTGGCGGCCGTGTGTATAATGGCCGGGGATATCGGGCTGGTGATCAGGGCTCACGTACAGGGCCGACACAATCGGTAGGGGGTTCTTCAGGAGATACCGGCACAGGATCAGCTAGTGGGGGATCATCGACCGGCCGCACCGCTAAACCCAGAGGGGGCAGAGGCGGCGGCGGCGGGACTTCCTGATAGAAAAAGCGGTCTTATAGACATAGACGGGGGCCGGCGGGCCCCCGTTTTTTTGTGCACACGTAGAGTGCGCGAGTGACTCTGACGAGCTTGTGCTATGTTTCCAGCGAAATGAGTAGAGGAGTGGCCAACCCTAAGCCCGGTGCGGATTTTATCCGCCAAATTGTGGCAGAGGACACCGAGAGAGGACGCTACGGTGGTCGTGTTGTAACGCGCTTTCCCCCAGAACCAAACGGGTTCATGCACATCGGTCACGCGAAGTCAGTGTGCCTCAACTTTGGGGTTGCGAAGGAATTTGGAGGTGTGTGTCATCTTCGCTACGACGACACGAACCCTGAGGGTGAGAATGAAGCGTTCGTCGTTGGATTTCAGGAAGACATCCGCTGGCTTGGCTTCGACTGGGGTGAACACCTCTATTTTGCGTCAGACTACTTCGAACGGATGTATGATTGTGCGGTCATCCTGATTGAGAAGGGCTTGGCCTACGTTGACTCAGAGAGTGAAGAAGAAATACGTGAAGGGCGAGGCACAGTAACGAAAGCGGGCACACCGGGTCGGTATCGTGATCGCACAGTGGTTGAAAACCTAGATCTCTTTCGCCGTATGCGAGAAGGTGAGTTCGAAGGTGGAAGGCACGTGCTACGTGCTAAGATTGATCTAGAGTCTGTGAATATGCTGATGCGAGATCCGGTGCTGTACCGGATCCGGCACGCAAGTCATTACCGGCAAGGCGATGAATGGTGCATCTACCCTATGTACGACTACGCCCACTGTCTTGAGGATGCCTTTGAAGACGTAACCCATTCGATATGTACGCTCGAATTTGAAAACAATCGAGAGTTGTACGATTGGGTTCTAGACAGTGTCGGATTTGAGGAGCCCCGGACTCATCAGTATGAGTTTGCTCGCCTAGATCTCGCACATGCTGTGTTATCGAAACGGAGAATTATTCCGCTCGTTGAAGCAGGAGTTGTAAGTGGCTGGGATGATCCAAGACTATCCACTGTCAGGGGGATTCGTCGTAGAGGTGTACCCCCCGAGGCGCTTAGGCTGTTTTGCGAAATGATCGGGGTCGCTAAGGCGCAATCAGTGGTAGATATTGGCAAGCTTGAGTATGCGATCCGAGAGGTGCTCAATCAGGCTGCGCCGCGGGTGATGGCGGTACTAGACCCGATCAAGATTGTACTGACTGATTACCCGGATGGTCAGACTGAAGAATTCGAGGCTCCTTATTTCCCGCATGATGTGCCACGGGAGGGAACTCGGATGGTGCCGTTTTCAAATGAGCTTTTTATCGAACGGACGGATTTTGAAGAAGATCCACCACCTGGTTTTTGGCGACTTGTACCTGGTGGGGAGGTCAGGCTGCGTCATGCGTACGTGATACGGTGTGAGAAAGTGGTTCGCGACAAAACTGGCCAGTTAGTGGAATTACACTGTACCCATGATTCCGAAAGCCGTGGTGGGAAGGGAACTGCCGGGCGAAAAGTTAAGGGCACGATCCAGTGGGTATCTGCGGCCCATGCTCTGACTGCGGAGATTCGGCTGTATGATCATCTCTTCTTAGAGATTCCAGAGAGTGATTCAGATGAGGACGAGGAGATTGTCTCACGCATAAACCCTGACTCCTTGAGGATCCTGAAGGGGGCCAAAGTCGAGCCATCTATCAGTGACGACTCACCTGATACACGCTACCAGTTTGAACGAACCGGCTATTTCTGGAAGGATCCAGTCGATGGGGCAGGGGAAGAATTGGTCTTTAATCGTATCGTATCCTTGAAAGACAACTGGAGCCGTAGTGCCGCCAAATCAGATGTGAAAGTTCCGAGAGACAAGAGTGGCTCTGGAAAAGTTATGAATAAGCCCAGGAGACCTGAAAAGCCTACGGTAAGTGAGTCACGTGAGGCGGCCCGTGCAGTTGATCCCCAACTTATGGCTCGTTTCGAACGCTACAGTGATGACCTGGGACTGACTTTGGAGCAGGCGGATCTACTAACGACGTCTCCCGAGGTCTCAGATTTTTTTGAGAAAGCCCTTGCCGTATACGATGAGCCTGCTGAGGTGGCGGGCTGGCTAACGACAGACGTACGAGGCTTGCTGGGAGCACGCAGGTTGAAAGATCTCACGTTTGATGGCGAAGGCTTGGGTCAGCTTATTGCTCTTGTTGCTGCGGATCGACTCTCGCGCAGGGCTGGTAAGGATGTCCTCGCACGTATGATTGACGAGGGTGGTGATCCGGACCAACTCATGGTGGAAATGGGACTAGAGAAAGTCACTGACCCCAGTACGCTTGAGAGTGTCATTGAGGAGATTCTTGCAGCATGGCCGGAGAAGGTCATTGAATACCAAGCAGGGAAATCAGGACTAATCGGTATGTTTGTTGGGGAAGTAATGAAGACCACGAACGGGGCAGCCGATCCGAAGGTGGCTCGGGAGCTGCTTTTAGAGAAACTCGGCGGGTGAGCCCTCCGGTGTATTGCGCCTTTATCCGATAACTCGACTGGGTGTATCCGCTCGTATTCTTAGCGAGAATGTTGTTGAGAGAGTATGGATCGTGATCAGGCCTGCGCGAACCTTTTGCTAGGGTCTTTCTTGACACTCTTCCGAGGCGCACATTAGGATAGCGCTCAAGCCAGGATTCGGGCTAATTCACTGCTCTTCAGAGATTCCGTATTGGCCCACTCAGACACAACCTTCCAGCCGCAAATCGATGCCCCAGAAGCACGGGTAGAGTCACTCCCTGAACTCGAGAGGGAAATCCTGGACTTCATGGTCCAGTACCTCCGGTCTAATACGTATCAACCTTCGATCCGCGAAATCGGGAGACGTTTCGGGATTAAGAGTACAAAGACTGTGTCGGAGCACCTTCAGGTCCTTGCCGACAAGGGCTTTCTTGAACGAGACCCGTCCCGTTCAAGAGGGGTGAGAATACTTGGAATTGATCTCAATACTCAGACTGTCTCTGTCCCCTGTTTTGATCGGGTCCCGGAAACTGTTTCTGAATTCCGGATCGAGGATGCGGAAGCTCACCTTTCGGTCGACCGCAGGATGGGTGGACTCGAGGGATCTTTCATAGTTGTCGCTGCGGTTAATGACCTTGCTCTACTCGGTGCTGAAGAAGGGGACCACATCCTTATCTCACCGACTAGTATGGAGGAATTAGAGACTGGAGCGATAATTGCTGCTGATCTTGGTGAGGGAATTTCGTACTACCGTTTTACCGAAGCGGGAGCAGGGGCTAGGCTGGAGTCACTCCAGCCAGGGAAGGATGAGAGCCTCATAGAGCCAACGACACTAGACCTGCTGGGACGCGTTATCGGCCTATACAGAAGAATGGATAACGGGTCCAAGGTCAATTTGACACAACACTAGTGATTCGCGATTGCCCCTGCTTAGCCATTCCACTCTAGAACACTCTGATGACGACCAGATTTGGATGGGGCGTGCCCTTGAGTTAGCCAAAATAGCCGCATCCACTGAGGAAGTTCCTGTCGGGGCAGTATTAGTTCGTGGAACAGAGGTACTGGCTGAGGCTCATAACCGAACTGTGGCCGATGCTGATGCCACCTCGCACGCAGAACTTCTGACAATTCGTTCGGCTTCGATGGTACAGGGAGACTGGAGACTCCTAGACACCACGCTCTATGTGACCCTAGAACCGTGCGCTATGTGTGCGGGGGCGATCGTTCTGTCTAGGATTCCTCGGGTGGTCTATGCTGCGGCAGATCCGAAGGCAGGAATGGCCGGTTCCCTTGAAAACCTCCTTCAGGAACCAAGATTGAATCACCGGTGTGAACTCACCTCTGGGGTGCGTGCCGAGGAATCCGCGGAGTTACTCAGGGTGTTCTTCGAACGCCTGCGATGATTTCTTAGACCGCGTTTAGGCTAATGTGCCTAATCCGCGCCCGAGACTACTCTGCCACGGAATTGAAGAAACAGGAATAGCAGGGACACACCCCCAAGTAATGCACCCCAGGGGGGCAGCCCATATGCGGTGCCAACATTCCCTAGGAGCATCCCGATGAGTCCTACGAGGACCGCATAGGGCAGCTGGGTTCGGACGTGATCCATGTGATCGCAGGCGGATGCTGTGGATGAGAGTATGGTAGTGTCTGATATGGGCGAGCAATGGTCTCCAAAAATTGCACCAGCTAGGACGGACGCCGTTGCTCCTAAAAGGATTTCCATTTGGTCGCCACCGGGATATGTGGCAGCCCCACCCAAGGAGACAGTGAGGGGAATTACAAGCGGGAGCATGATTGCCATTGTCCCCCACGAGGTTCCGGTAGCAAAAGCCATTGCCGCACAAGTAACGAAGACAATCAATGGGATCAACTGCAGGCCGACACGGTCCGATAGTAGCAGAGATAAGTACTGCGCGGTGCCTATTGCTTCTGTTACCGATCCAAGCGACCAAGCCAGAGTCAATATGATCATCGCGATCATCATTGCCTTCATGCCTCCGAGCCATGCATCAATACATTCCTGCACGGTCAGCATCCTCTGTCCAATTGAGATCAGAATAGCAACCAGACACCCGGCCAGTGATCCCCACAACAGGGTAGAAAACGGGTCAGCTTCAGCGAACACCTCCCTCAGAGAAGCATCCGGACCGACGCTTGTGCGTCCAGTTGTGTAGAGCCCTGCCAAGACAACCACAATGACGGTTAGTACCGGGAGAGCGGCGTTCCACCATCGATAGGTTAGGCCTTTCTTCGGACTCATTAGCTCTGAAGACGTATCAGTAGCAAGCGTTGCACCTGGCTTATGAAGCTCACCTTTGGTTGCTGCTCGCAGTTCCGCTTCTGCCATCGGGCCAAAATCACGATTCATCACCGATGTCATGAGTACGAAGAGCACCGCGAGTATGGGGTAGAACAGGAAGGGGATGGTTTGGAGAAATAAGTCAAAGGGGTTTTGGGACAGGATCACGTCTGCCCCATTTGGATTCTGTTCAGCTGCGATTCGTAGCCCATCCGAAATGAGGCTGATTTCATAGCCGACCCAAGTTGATATGGGCACCAGTGCTGCAACGGGGGCTGCTGTCGAGTCTACTATGTAAGCGAGTTTTTCACGCGATATCCTGAGTCGATCTGTAATCGGTCGCATTGTATTTCCAACAATCAGTGTATTCGCATAGTCGTCAAAAAAGATCGCTAGGCCCGCTGCCCAGGTAGCAATTTTCCCTCGTTTGGCAGTGCGAGCGAAGGGTGTGACACTCTCGACGATGCCCATGGTTCCACCGTTGCGAGCGATGATTCCTACCATACCTCCTAGCAGGAGAGAGAAGACGAGGATTGCGACATGATCAGCGTCAGTAAGCGCAGGGACTACGAATTGGTCTATCAGTCGACCTGTAGCTTTTAGAGGGTTAAATCCCGCGACCGCCAGAGCACCGAGCCACACTCCTGCAAAAAGGGCAGTGATCACTTCTCGGAAGATCAGTGCTAGCAAGATTGCTAGAATAGGAGGCAATACTGAAAACCACCCAGGGATGAGGGTCGGGTTCAGTTCGTCCGAGCGGTCGCCGATGAGTACTTCAAGGGGAAGTTGCTCTGTAGATCCTATCTCAAGGCCCGTCACCACTGAAACACCCTGAGGTAAGATCGTCCCTTCAGCCAAGATCAAACCGGTTGCGCTTCGCACTTCATACTGCGTCAAAGCTTGATTTGCACCCTGTAGGGTCAATTCGAAGGGGACATCGGTCAGGATGACCAAGGGAGGATCCAAGAGCTCTTGTGCACCCACATTCGCCGGAAGCAAAAGGATCCACAGGGCAGTTATTAGTCTCAAAAAGGGCATGTGATGGTGATTCGGGTAAGAAGCTGAATGCTTAACTATCTCTCAATTATGCGTTTGAGAAAGATGGGAAATCAATCATGGGGAATCCTATAACCTGGTGACAAGGTGTACAACGTAACCCTGGCTGGTCGTTGACCGATCGGCCATGAGGGTCGAACTTTTCGCCGCGAACGATCGACTGAGGGCTCTAACTGGTCCTCACCGGACAGCGCAAATATGGATAAAAACAACCGCACACAAGTGATGGACGAATCTGACGTCCATGGAGCGGTTGCTCGAATGGCCCGCGAGATCGTGGAGTTTAACAAGGGTACAGACGGTCTTGTCCTGATGGGCATTCAGCGCCGCGGAACACAGATTGCGGCATTGTTAGTCTCAGAGATCGAGCGGACTGAGGGAGTTTCACTTGAGTCAGGGTTTGTAGATATAACCCTGTACCGAGACGACCTTATGGTGGTCGGGCCAAGGCCTATAGTAGGCGAATCAAAGCTACCTTCCAGAGGGGTAGACGGACAGAAGGTAGTCCTCGTTGACGACGTTCTCCATACCGGGAGGACGATACGCGCCGCTCTAAATGAACTCACCGACTGGGGGCGCCCTAAGTTCATTCACCTGTGTGTTCTAGTTGATCGGGGAGGTCGGGAACTCCCGATCCAACCGGATATCGTAGGTCAACGTGTCGAGTTACTGGAAACTCAAAGCGTCGAAGTCCACGTTCCTGAAATTGATGGTGCTCTCGGGGTCGAGATCGTAACCATTAACTCGAAAACCATATGACTGCTGCAATGGCCTCGTCACCAGTCCCTGCGCTGGGGAAGGACCTTGTTGGCCTAGAGTCTCTTTCCCAGGAACAGATTCTGATGATTCTTGATACAGCTGAACCGTTCAAGGAGATCTCAGAACGACGCATCAAGAAGGTTCCGGTCCTCCGTGGTAAGACGATCGTCAACCTATTCTTCGAGGCATCAACTAGGACCAGAGTCTCATTCGAGTTTGCAGAGAAGCGTCTTAGTGCCGACACGGTTAATATCTCAGCCGCAGGCTCTTCGGTTATCAAAGGAGAGACGTTGGTTGATACTGCACGGAACCTAGAGGCGATGCGCATCGATATGGTTGTGATGCGCCACGGATCTTCTGGGGCGGCCAAGTTCCTTGCAGATCGGATTCCCTCGAACGTGATAAATGCTGGAGATGGACGGCACGAGCACCCGACCCAAGGTCTATTAGACCTATTAACGATTCGCGACCACTGCGACCGTGTGCAGGGTCTGAAAGTTTGTTTAGTGGGTGATATCCTGCATTCACGTGTCGCTCGCTCGAACATCTACGGACTCTTAAAGCTTGGTGCAGAAGTCGCAGTATGTGCACCCAAAACACTTCTCCCTTCTGCTATTGGTGATCTCGGTGTCAAGGTGTTCAAGAGGATTGAAGAAGCCATCGAATGGGCAGACGTGCTTAACGTCTTGCGACTACAGCTTGAGCGTATGGAAGAGGGTTACGTGCCTAGCTTGCGCGAATACAACAGGATCTGGGGTGTCACAGCTCGGAAGCTAGAGTTCTCCCCACAGGATTTATTGATTCTGCATCCAGGCCCAATGAACCGGGGGGTGGAAATAGACTCAGACGTTGCAGACGGGCCGCACTCAGTGATCCTTAACCAAGTTACCAACGGTGTAGCTGTGCGCATGGCGGTTCTTTACCTACTAGCCGGTGGCCAGCCTGGTAGCGCCGAAGCAGCGAAGAAGGAGACAGGGACATGAGTGCAAAGGCCCTCCTTAAGAGCGGACGGGTAGTGGATCCAAGTCAGGGTTTAGATGAAATACTTGATCTCCTGTTAGTCGACGGGATTGTCGCTTCAATTGGGAAAGATATCTCCGGCCCAGAAGATGCGGACGTCATAGATTGTTCTGGTCTTATAGTGTCGCCTGGGCTGATCGACGTGCATGTCCATTTACGGGAACCAGGAGAGGAACATAAGGAGACGATCGCGACTGGCGTTCAAGCGGCTGTAGCGGGTGGGTACACCGCGGTATGCGCTATGCCGAATACGGATCCGCCGATCGATGATCCCGCTGCAGTTGGGTTTATTGTGGCCGAAGGCAGGAAGGCTCAAGCTGCTAGGGTCTATCCCGTAGGATGTATCTCGGTACAGAGAGCAGGGGAAAACCTGGCACCCATAGGAGAGATGGTGGACGCTGGCGCAGTAGCTATCACTGACGATGGAAGTCCTGTTATGAATTCTGGGCTGATGCGGCTTGCGCTTGAATACGCGCAGGCATTTGGCATTCCTGTCGCCGACCATCCGGAAGACCTCGGCCTATCAGCGGGACGCCATATGAATGAGAGCATCGTATCTACCCGTCTGGGTCTGGCGGGTAAGCCGAATGCAGCGGAAGAGGTTCACATCGTTCGTGATCTGTTGCTAGCTGAACTGACCGGTGGCCAAATCCATCTTCAACATATTTCTACAGAGTTTGGAGTGGACGCGATTCGACAGGCGAAAGCTCGAGGTGTACGGGTGACAGCTGAGGCGTCCCCGCACCACTTGGTCCTCACAGAGGAAGCAGTTGAAGGGTATAGGACTGAAGCGAAAATGAATCCACCACTTAGGACTGCAAAAGATGTCGCTGCTGTACGAGCAGGATTGGTGGACGGTTCACTCGACGTTATTGCGACAGACCATGCCCCCCACCATTACGATGAAAAGGAGTCAGCGTTTGAAGATGCTCCGAATGGTCTGGTGGGATTAGAAACAGCGGTAGGGATCATCATGACAGACATCGTAAGTGGGGGAGTGATCGATATTGCGACTATGATCGACCGCATGAGTTGTGGGCCAGCCAAGGCATTTGGCCTCTCCGGGGGCACACTATCTGAGGGTGCACTAGGAGATGTCACAGTGATCGATCCAGACCTAAGCTGGACTGTGGACCCAAACGCCTTCCGATCGAAGAGTCGAAATACTCCCTTTACCGGGCGAGAACTTAAGGGAGCTCCCCACAGGACGATTGTGGGCGGTCGCACCGTCTGGACACGATGAGGGGTGAGAAGCCTACTACATCTTGGAATCAGCTTGAAATAAAGAAATCAGAGAAGCCGGGGAGGCTCCTTCATCTGCACCGCCTACCGTGCTTCTGGCGAGATCACTTCAAGAAGTGAGTGACCTCGTATGTTTTTCAAGCTGACTCTTCACTCGTGCAACACGGTTCGGATGGATCAGCCGCTTGGTCGCGGCTCGATCCAAGAGCTTAACTACACTACGGAGCTGTTCCTGGGCATCTTTGGCGGAGGTGGTCGCACGGACTCCCTTTACAGCTGTGCGTATTCTGGCTCGTTCCGACCGATTCCTCAGTCGAGCCTTGCCACTCAACTCCATCCGCTTTTTCGCACTCTTGATATTCGGCATCTGTTCCTCGAGGCGGAATACGCCGTTCATTTCCTAGCGAGCAAAGCTAGGAACGACTCGGGACAGGATCAACGGGCATTGAGCAGTTAGGTTACTCACGACATGCAAGCAATCCTTATTGTTGCAGTACTCATTTTCTCGGTCGTCGTGCATGAGGTCGCACATGCATGGCAGGCCCGACGTGAAGGAGACGACACAGCGGAACGGCTTGGCAGGATCACGCTGAATCCGATCTCTCACCTGGATCTATTCGGCTCGTTCATTGTTCCGCTTATCCTCTACCTTGCGCCCATTCCTTTCATATTTGGTTGGGCAAAACCAGTCCCCGTCAATCCGTCGAAATATAGGAGTCCCGTATGGGGAGACATCCGAGTCTCTTTGGCTGGGATCGTATCCAATCTGGGTTTAGCCGTGCTCTCGACTCTTGGGGCGGCGGTAGTCCTCAAGGTGACAAGCTTAACCGGGTCACCTCCAAGCAGTCTCGCGGAGACCTTAAGTTTGATGGCCTACTATGGGATCCTAATAAATCTGGTGCTTGCCTTCTTTAACTTAATTCCGATCCCACCCTTGGACGGATCACACGTTCTTTTTCACGTACTTCCGAGGCCGGTAGCAGGTTGGTACGCCCAAGCGGGCCGCTATGGATTGCCTCTATTGATTGCCCTGCTTTACTTCCGTAGTGACCTCTTCACATACCTCATGTGGCCAGTGGAGTTTTTCTTAAATCAAGCTGACTCATTCATCCGCTTATGGATCTAAGATTCGCCGAAGGTGCTATTGTGCGCGACGATTTTTTCCTTGTGGAGATTGAGCGTTTTCAGGGCCCATTAGATCTGCTGCTGCATCTGATTCGAACCCAGGATATCGATGTATTTGATATTCCTGTGGCCCGGATTACTGCCCAGTTTCTTAAGGCGATTGAGGGACTAGATGCGGAAGACTTAGACAGCGCTGGTGAATTCCTCGAAACGGCAGCGACACTCATACGGATTAAGGCTCAGATGCTCTTGCCCCGGGAAGGCGACGATGAGGATGAAGACCCGAGAGCAGAGCTAGTACGCAGGCTTCTTGAGTACGAGCAAATCCGGGAAATATCACAACGTATGAGAGCATCTGAGGCGGATCGCGGACGGCGTTTCTCAAAGGGATTCATCCCTGCTCGACCAAAGCTTCTTCATCAGGAAATGCCACTCGAGACAATGTGGGCGGACGTCCTTAGTGCGGCCCTCGCTGTGGAGATGCCAACGCCTAGGCAGGGACTACATAGGGTCACTACACGAACAATCTCTATGCAGGAAAAGGTCGTCTTAATTTTGGACCGACTGCAAGATCAATCCGGTATCGAATTTAGTCGCCTTTTAAAGGGTTTCGGAGACAACATGCATGGTGTCATGACTTTTCTAGCGGGTTTGGAACTCACACGTAGCGGTGTCCTTTTTCTAAGGCAATCCCAACCTTTTTCGGAGCTTTGGCTATACCGGCGTGAAGAGGATGAAGATGAGGTCAGCTCAGATATCGAAGTCATAGAGGTTGATTCATGAATACACCCCAAATAGTTGAGGCTGTTTTGTTTGCTTCGGACGCCCCTCTAACACCAGGCGAGATTGCAAGGGCGGATAAACGTTTGGATGAAGATCAGGTGGAAGAGGCACTCCAGATGCTTAAGGCCGAGTACGAAGATGCACAGCGTGCTTTCCATCTGACTGAAATCGCTGAGGGTTACCAAATCCTCACGCGCCCAGAGTTTGCACCTTATCTAGAACGTTTCGACAATGTCCCGAGAGCCAACCGACTTTCGGGGCCTTCACTAGAGACGCTTGCCATTATTGCCTACCGTCAGCCGATTGGTCGGATAGAAATCGAGTACATCCGAGGCGTGAATTCTTCAGGGGTGATCCGTACCCTTCAGGATCGGAGTTTGATTGATATTGTCGGAAGAGGTGACGGCTTGGGTCGCCCTCTCTTGTACGGGACTACACAACACTTTCAGGAACATTTTGGATTCGCCTCGCTAGATGATCTTCCACGCCCCGATGAACTGCCGATCATTCTCAAGGACCGGATGCCACTCCAGGAAGGTGAGGGAGACTTAGACAAGGAAGGAAATCCGGCGATGTCAGATCTGGGAGAAAGTCCTGCAGAGGAACAACCTGATAACTCTGTGAATGAGTCTGCCAAAGACGTAGTGCTCTGATAGCGCAGTGACCGAAGGTATTCGCCTCCAGAAGTATATTTCCCGATGTGGCCGAGCTTCACGTCGTGAGGCTGAGGTGTTGATGCTAGCTGGTCGAGTTCGGGTGAATGGGGAATTAGTCTCTGAACTGGGAACGCGGATAATCCCAGGGCGAGATACCGTCCAGGTAGACGATGATGTGCTGGAACTCACCGCGTTACGGTGGATTGCTTTCCACAAACCTACTGGGGTACTGACGACGCGTAGGGACCCACATGGTGGACTCACTATCTACGACGTGCTTCCCGAGGAGTGCTCAGCCCTGCGTTACGTGGGGCGCTTAGATCGCGAGAGCGAAGGACTGTTAATTCTGACTAATGACGGTGACGTAGCTCACGGTATTCAGCATCCAAGTCGACAGGTCGAGCGAGTCTATAGAGTGGTTGTAACGGGTACGTTAGTTCGATCTGAATGTGCTGTGTTACTTCGAGGGGTACAGTTAGAAGATGGAATGGCAAGAGTCAATTCAGTCCATGTGCTGAATAAGGATGAGTTTAGCACAACCATCGAGGTAGTTCTAACTGAGGGTCGAAAACGTGAGGTGCGACGAATGATGAATGCTATCGGCCACGGAGTCCTAAGGCTTGTGCGGATCCGTTTTGGGCCTGTGAAGCTTGGGGAACTGCCAGTAGGGGAGTGGAGAGATTTGGATGAATCCGAGAAGAACTCTCTGAGAACCCTAGCAGAAAGAGGCGAGAGTTAATCAATGGAAGGAGTGTCGATTCTTCCACATCTCGGGGTGGAACAAGAGCAATACCGTGAAAATCTCAAGACGTCCGACCAGCATGAAGAAGGAAAGAACGGCCAGGGCTGGACTAGATAGCCAGCCGTAGTTCTCAGTTGGGCCTACGTCGCCAAAACCTGGACCTACATTTCCCAGAGTCGCGATGCTGGCCCCAAGTGCGCTCAGTAGGTCCATTCCCATGAAGGCGAGTAGGATCGCACCAACTAGGCAGAAGATAAGATAAACGATGACAAACCCGGTCACATTCGCCAAGACTTCTTGCTTCACTGGGTTCTTACCGATCCGAGTTACCAGTACCGCCCTTGGATGAAGATGTTTTCTGAGTTCATTGGTGACCTGTTTCAATAATAGAAGCACGCGCATGGCTTTAATTCCTCCACCGGTCGAGCCAGCCATGCCACCCAAAAAAAAGAGAGCAAAGAGTATCATCTGAAGCCCAGGAGCCCACAGTTCATAATCAGTGCTAACAAAGCCTGTGGTTGTCGCAATAGCAGTTACATGGAAAAACGCGTCGCGCATGGCTGGTTCGATACCAACTGATGCACCTGAACTCAGATTGAGTACTGCGATAAGGAGTCCGGCCGATAGCAGCAGATAGGTGAAAAAGCGCCATTCGTGATCGCTTCTGTACATTGGTTTACCAACAGCCGCTCGGAAATGAAGGAAAAAACTTACTCCGGCCAGATACATAAAGAGTATTGTCACCCACTGGATATACGGAGAATCAAAGGCCGCGAATGATGTATTTTTTGTACTAAATCCCCCTGTCGCCAGGGTTGTGAAGCTATGGTTTAGTGAGTCAAACAGACTCATCCCACCAAGCAGGTAGAGCACGACTTGTATTGCCGTTAGCCCGACGTAGACGAACCAGAGGAGCTTGGCAGTTTGGGTGATTCGGGGCTTCAGCCGTTGAGGTGTAGGGCCAGGCACTTCCGCACGGAAGAGCTGCATTCCACCCACACCCAAGAAGGGCATCACAGCAATCACGAGTACGATAATCCCCATGCCCCCCAGCCACTGCGTCAGCGAACGCCAGAATAGTACTCCGTGAGGTAGCGCCTCTATATCGAGAAAGACCGTCGCACCTGTTGTTGTAAATCCGGACATCGATTCGAACACTGCTGCTATAGGTGACTGGAGTGTTTCGGTCAGGAGGTAAGGGAGGGCTCCGAAAGACGCGGTAGCTGTCCATGCGAGAGTAACGATCGCGAAACCTTCCCTGGAGGTTATGCCACCTTCAAAAGCGGTGATTCTATATAGCACGCTCGCTACCAAGAGAGTGATTGCCCCGGAACCCAGAATTCCCCAGAAGTCACCATCACCAAAGAAGAAGGCTACTCCCGCTGCAGAGAGCATCGACAGGCCAACAAACACCTGGAGTAAACAGACGACGTTAAGAACGCGCTGGAGGGACATCAGGCGAAGAGCTTCTCGACCTCGGGTATCGCAGATGGGAGTGCGAACACAATTACATCGTCTCCGACCAAGATTCGGTCATCACCACGCGGCAAAATCATGTCATTACCGCGAAAGATAGATCCAATGATCGCATCTTTTGGGAAATGCGTTTCTCTCAGTTTGTGGCCGGCAATCAAGGACTTTGCCTCGACTGTGAACTCGATCGCCTCAGCTTCGATGCCTGTGAGGTTAGCAACTGCAGTGACCTTGCCGCGGCGGATATAGCGGAGAACCGCGTTCACGACAGACATACGAGGGGACACACTTGCATCAATCCCAACACGTGGTACGAGACTCAGATATTCGAACTTGTGTACGAGGCTGACGACCTTTTGCGCTCCACCGGTTTTAGCTAGCAAGCTGGCAAGCAGGTTGGTTTCATCCCTAGCTGTGGCTGCCACGAAACCATCAATGCCATCAACGCCTTCCATCTCAAGCAGGTCCACGTCCGTAGCATCTCCATGCAGCACAAGCGCCCGTGGGAGGTGCTCAGCAAGCTCGATACAGCGTCGACGGTCTCGATCCAGAATGGTACACCCGATCCCCTCCCTTTCAAGTATTTGTGCAAGGTGCTCTCCTTCAGTGCTGCCACCTGCGATCATGACCCGGCGTAGGACCGATGGTTCGTAGCCCGCCAGGGGAGCAATGTCGCCGATCTCTGCTGTGGGTGAGAGTAAGTAGACCTGGTCACCAGCCCTGATCACTGAAGTGGCCTTGGGAATCTCGGTCTTCCCATTTCGGACAATAGCTACAGTGGCGTAGTGATGGTCCTCCAGCTCCGCAGCGAGCTTTTCAAGCGGACGTCCCTCGACCAGGGCGCCGGCCTTTACTCTGAGTCCAATGAGTTGTACGCGACCACCGGACAGGGGTACTACGTCAGTTGCGATCCCACTACTTAACAGGTCGAATATCTCTCTCGCACATTCCCTTTCTGGGTTGATCATTAGATCGATTCCCATTTGCTCCCGAGAGAGAGCCGAACCCTCACCGTAGTATTCTGGATTCGAGATGCGAGCGACAGCGTGCTGCACTCCTAACCCCTTGGCTGTCATAGAGGCGACAAGGTTCACTTCGTCCTTGCTGGTTACAGCAAGAAGCATCCGCGCGTCAGCGATTCCAGCTTCTTCTAGAACCGGCAGTGAAGCTCCGTTTCCAACTATAGTCAGCACATCAAGTTGCTGTGATACGAACTCCGCCCTGTCGGAGTCCGACTCGATTAGGATTACATCCTGAGTTTCTTGTGAGAGGCGTTTGGCAAGGTGAAACCCGACCTCGCCTGCGCCTAGGATGAGCACTTTCATCGGAAATTTCTCTTTCTGAACTCTATTTCAACATTCCAGGTCAGGGAACGGAAGCTAGCTTCACACGATCATAGGTCTAGATACGATTTGGATTTATGGGATCTTTCCAAGTCCTGCGCGGGTCGTCGCACGCGGGTATCTTGTAGCGAACGGGCCCGTAGCTCAGTTGGTTAGAGCATCCGACTCATAATCGGCAGGTCGAAGGTTCAAGTCCTTCCGGGCCCACTTGAAAACAATCTTCTAAGTACCGGCCTCCTGGAGTGTTGTTTCAGGAGGCTTATAAATGTCTACCTTGAACGAAATCTATTTAATAGGGGCTATTCCAAGTCCGGATCGGGCTTTTTACGAAGCTTTTTGGTTTGACTACGCTGCCGTTTATGCTCGAGCCGCCTCTTTTTTTCTCGCTTAGGGATGATGGTTCGGAGACGGGGTTCTGGCAGCTTGTTATGAGCTTCTAGTTTTTCTCGTAGACGACTAATTGCTAAATGTCGGTTCCGAAGCTGACTCCTCTCATCGCGAGCTACTGAGCTAATTCCGGTTGCTAGGTGTACGATCCTGACAGCGGTCTCCGTCTTATTCTGGTGCTGTCCTCCTGGCCCACCCGCGCGAAATGTCTCCACCCGGCACTGTGCGAGTAGGGCCTCATCAGACTTCGGGACCGTGATTTCTGCAGGGGGTTGCTTGTCCATCCTATTATACTTGTAGCTGATTAACCTGGCGGAACTGAAATAGCATGGTACCGATCCCTCTTTATTGGATATCTTTGGTACGCGTCCTGCCCTCGACATTGTGCTAGATGTATCTTATCGACCATGATCTTTAACGAGCTGGAAAAGAAACCAGGAGCCAGATTTCTGTTTATTCTGGCTTGCCTAGTCGTGATAGTCTACGGCTTGCAGTTTGCTGCTCCGATCCTTCTTCCTTCAGCACTTGCTCTTTTCTTAGCGGTATTAAGCTTGCCGGTCATGGCGTGGCTCGTGAATCATAGGATTCCATCGGGTCTTGCAACGCTTATCACCGTTCTGGTCAATGTAGCTGTCATAGGGCTGTTCATACTCCTTGCGAGCCCGTCGGTTGCTGAATTGCAAAATAACCTTGATCAGTACGTCTTGGATCTCCAGGAGCGCTGGAGCCAATGGATGACCTGGCTGGAGAATTCGACTGGTTTCGAGATAAGTGATTATTTAACGGTTAGCATAATTGACCCGGGAGCAGTGGTGGATATCGCTCGCGGAACTATCGGGCGTATCGCTCAATTTCTTTCCACCACATTTGTCGTGTTTCTCATCATGGCTTTTATGCTCAGCGAAGCTACGGTTTTCCCTAAGAAATTCCGCTACATCTTGGGTGTACGTGGTGGAGACGAAGACCGGTTCACCAAGATCGCAACTGAGATCCAGTCCTATCTAGGTATAAAAACCGTGGTATCCCTCGCTACCGGATTGGTATTGGGAATCTGGGCATATGTATTGGATCTTGATTTCCCAGTTTTACTCGGGATGATCGCGTTCTTGCTCAACTATATACCGACCGTGGGCTCAATCATTGCAGCAATTCCGGCGGTTTTATTGAGTGTCATTAAATTTGGAGCATTTCCCCACGCGATTTTTGTGGCTGGTGGATATATCGCTGTAAACACGGTTGTTGGTAACATCATCGAGCCAAGATGGATGGGTCGAAGCCTAGGGCTTTCGACACTCGTTGTTATCCTATCCCTTCTCTTTTGGGGATGGGCCTGGGGCCCTCTGGGCGCTCTTCTATCAGTACCACTGACTGTTGGCGTCAAGATTCTGCTCGAGAACACAGAAGATCTTCGATGGGCGGCAATCCTCTTGGATAAGGGCCCCCCTCTCGATACAACACCTGCGAGTGACAGTGTTAGAGCAGATATCTGAAGATGGCACGAATCCTATTTGAAGAGTTACCGGACCACGGGCGGCTATGGATTTTTCCATGCAGTCGTGCTCTCTCGGGTCGAGAGGCTGAGATTTCCATCGACACGGTCCACTCCTTCCTAGATGATTGGAAGGCACATGGGGTTCCTCTCCGCTGTGCAGGGGAAATCCGGGACAGCCGGTTCTTGATTGTAGGTGTAGATGTCGACTCTGAATTACCCTCTGGATGTTCTATCGACGCTCTCGTGAACCAACTTCGGACGCTTGGTTCAGATATTGGAGTCTCATTGGTCGACCACGCACCGGTCTGGTATCGAGAGGGGACTGACATCCGAAGTGTATCAAGATCTCAGTTCAGGGCACTCGCTGGAGCTGGAACAGTCACTTTGGCGACCAAGGTGTTTGATACCAGTCTTACAAGAATCCATGACCTACGTTCAGGGGATCTCGAACGCCCGGCTTCAGATATGTGGCATGGGCGAGTCTTCTTTCGAGATCAGGTCACTGCTTAGTCAGATAGTTGTAATGGGATTACCGAGCATCACCATTTAACTGCTCAGCAAGAAACCGTGCACCCTCTACTTCTGCCCAGAATGATGGTTTCCTAGGTGTTCCTTCGAGGAATCCAACGTGTCCACCAACTGGGTGAATCACGAGTTGGATCATCGGGTTGTCTAATGCTTCCGTTCTCGGTATAGCCTGGGCTGGTAAGAAAGGGTCGTCCTCTGCGTGAATTAAGAGTGTAGGAACACCGATGTCTCCCAAGAACTTGAAGCTACTGGATTCTGCGTAGTAAGTAGCTGCATTTTCGAACCCAGCCAATGGTGCGGTAGCAACGTCATCGAATTCCCAAATCGTTTGGGAGTTCAGCACGGTATTTAGATCAAGTACCGGGCTAAGAAGTTCCTGCTTTAGGCGGACTTTATGCTTTAGTGATCGTAGGAAGTAAGCAGCATAAAAGCGCCCCATGCGGGACTGTTCCAGAAGTTGAGAGCCAGCGGCGAGATCATAGGGAACTGAAATCGCTACTGCGGAGTCAAGTCTCCCCCTGATATCGGAAGATTCCTCACCCAGGAGCTTGAGCAGGACATTTCCTCCGAGCGAAAAGCCGAGAGCGCCTATAGGCCTGCCCGGGAAGCGGTGACGAAGAAGCTCGAGTATGAATTGAGGGTCGCCAGTCTCACCCGAGTGGTAGTAGCGAGGTCTCCGATTGGGTTCCCCGCTACAGCCTCTGAAATTCAGAGCGACTGGCCAAATACCCCGAACGAAAAGCTCCCGGCAGATGTTCCGGACGTACCGCCTGGAGCTAGAACCCTCGAGGCCATGAAGTACTAGTGCGATCGGTGAATCCGACGAAGGCTCTGGCCCCCAATCCAAGTCGAGGAAATCTCCATCAGGTGTATCCAGCCGTTCGCGACGATATGGTGGGCCATTCGGAGATCTCAATATTCTGGCCATGAGGGTTTGAACGTGACATCCGCGCGCCCAGCGAGCAGCGCAGAATGGTGCGGGCTTAAAGTTCAATCCATCCACTTACTGAAAACTCCCAATTTGGTGATTCGAAGTGATACTGGTCTACGTTAGTATCATAGAGACGAGGTTACTGCTTCGGTGAGTGAACCAAATCAAGGTGCAGTGATGTGGTAACCTCTATAGTAACTAGATGGGTGCATCGCGAGGAACTTGATGAGTGCCGTGACACTGAAGTTTATTTTGTGCTGTACACTCCCTATTTATTCGCCTGGGGATACGGTTCCATTCAGACAGAATTGGTACTCAGGAGAAGAGGTTTCGGGTGTCCCGAGGACAATCAGATGGGTTTTCCAACGTCCAGATCTCTTCAGGTACAACAGAGTGGAGGGATTCTCACCAGGCGTTCGGGCCCAATTTCGACCACAAAGTCCACTGGGTCCAATTTCGGTTACAGGGACGGCTAGTCTCGGGCTAGCGAACCTGAAGCCAAATTTGAGATTGGACTTTACCCGAGAAACGCTCCAAGACGGGATCACATTCAGTGGGTTTCATGAACTTACTGTCATCGATGAGCGCGCGGGACACTTAAGGCTTGGGAACTCGATAACTGCTCTTGTTGCTGGACGGGACGATGGCGACTACTACCGACGGTCTGGCGCGTCTCTGGAATGGGCACGTTCCTCAATGGAGCAGAACTCTCTTCGGATCCGTGTGTTTGGCGAATATCATCGCCCCGCAAGAATTGAGTCGGACTTCACTATTTGGGGACTCATTAATGAGAAGTTAGAGTGGCGGCCTAACGTAGGAGTGGACACTGGATGGTTTCTAGGAAGTTCAGTAGAAGTTGCTTCCAAATGGGGCTCAGATCCCCTTTCCCCTCACGGTGCAATGTTGGTGTCCCTAGAGGGTGGGGCAGGGGCAGCGGAATACGCGCGCGCGAACTTACTCGGTAGCCTTGATATTCCGATCGTCCGTGACATGCGGATCAGTTTGGAGGCTGGGATCGGCACAAGTGTTGGTGATCTTCCACTACAGCGTGGTTGGTATCTTGGTGGACCAAGCACACTGCGTGGTTTCCCTCCGCGAGTTCTTGGAGGAGCACGGTTTGCCCGTGTTCGAGGAGAGGTCGCTCGATCCTTCTCTTTTGGGGATGTTTCCCTTTTTTCAGACGGGGCTTGGGTGCCTCATGACCACCGTTTTGATGGGGAGGCAGACGATCATGGGACTCTTTTTTCCGTCGGTTCTGGCTTGTCTGTCCTTGATCAGTTGATCCATTTGGACGCGTCCTGGAATCTGCGATACTTCCGTCTATCCTCTGTAAGGTTCGACGCCTACCTAGACCTCGTGCCCTTCTAGTTTCTAGACAATGCCGCTATCTGGGGACAGAATGTCGGGTCCCTGATTAGGATTAGGGATGAATACAAAGTCAGACCTCTAAGTAATGCTCAAGGATTAGGCGGGTATAGCATGGCCAGCTTGTGCCGGGTCGCATTGGTTTTCGTCACTCTTTGCTTTTGCTTGGGGTGCCAGATTGGCACTTCGACAATCGAAGGGGACGATGCGATATCCGTGCGCACGGGCGATGGATTGCTCCGGAGCCCGGGACTTCAAGCTATTGTCGATCTCCAAGTAGAACGAGATGCGCTGGGTCTAGCTGAAATGCTTTTTGCAACGGACCCTGCTCTGAGAGCTCGAGCGGCATTCGCTCTTGGATCTATTCAGGAGCCCACCACATTTTCGATCCTGGCGTCCAGGCTACAAAGTGAAGAGGACGCGGCAGTACGACGAGATATCGTGTTCGCGATTGGCCAGCTTAACAATGAGTCCTCAGTCCCTGTTCTAGTAGAGGTACTCACACGAGAAACACAGCGTGATGTCAGGTATCGAATCCTAGAAGCTCTAGGAAAGATCGGGTCCGTATCGGCGTCTGAGGCACTTCTCTCGGCCGATGTACTAACGGATGAAGAACCTCTGAGGGTCCTTGCGCTCGCAGTGAATGGAGCAGTCTTCAACGTGAATCATGCGGACAGTCGTGACTTTCTATTCAGTAAATTAGATGATTCCAACCCGGATATTAGAGTTGCTGCGGCATACTACTTTGGGCGTGTAACAGATACATCGCTCTGGTCATCCGGAGTTTCACGTCTTCGGGATGTCCTAGATCTCTTTGCGGAAGACCACCCAGCTGCCCTGCATCTTATAGTGGCCCTTAGCAGGCTAGGAGACGACTCGGATGTCGGACGGTTAATCCGATGGGCTGGTGTAGCTCAGGACTGGCGAGTACGAGCTGAAGCGATAGCAGGACTGAGTGGACGAGAATCTCAGCCGGAGGTGCTCGAAGTTCTACTGAATAGTCTTGATGACCCTTCTGAGCATGTAGCCGCTAGGGCGGCTAGTAGTATCGCGAGAGTGGACCACCCTCCTGAAATCATTACGCGTATTAAGAGTTGGATCGGTTCTGATCTAGAACGTGGAAGTGTAACCGAACCACTCTTGCGACTATTAGGCCGGCAGAATGAAGGGCCATTTGTATTCAATTGGTTGGATTCACTGAACTCGGACGACTCGGCAGGTTGGAAGATAGGTGTGCCTGCCCTTAGCCAAGTCAGTGGGACAGAGGCGCTCCAGAGGCTCAGTGAGGCAGCTCGGTCCTCCTATCCAGAGATCAACACTGCCGCGGTTGAAGCTTTGGCGAGTCGCTGGTCTGGGGATAGGCAGAATCCTGATCTCAGGCAAATCTATTACGAAATTTTCGCAAGTGCGGTACAGAGTGACGACCCCGGCGTCTACCGGACTGGGTTAGAGATGCTTACTGATCCTCTCTTCGGTGAACTCGGTAGTGCTGGAGTCCTGGGTGATGTATACCGGGAATTTTCGGCGGGATCAGAGATCCGAGAGGCTATCGAGATCTTGGGTTTGATCGCGATCACGGGTGATCCGGATGCTCACTTAATCCTCCGAGAAGCATTGGGACATCCAAGTGGTCTGATACGGCGGACCGCGGCTATAGAGCTCGAACGACTGACGGGAGAGGTTTCAACTGTCGATATCGGAGGTGATGATGGCTTGGAGCTGCCTGCTGAGGTGTTGCCTCCACCGCTAAGCTATGATCCGGCCCGAATCGACTGGCGATACTTGGGACGGCTTGGTGAAGCTCCTGAGTTAGTGACTGAGACAACCCAGGGACGAATTAGAATCAGAATGTTCACGGAGCATGCACCTCATACCGTTCAAACGATTGCCCGACTTAGTGAAGAAGGACGTTATGATGGTGTGGCCTTTCACAGAGTCATCCCGAATTTTGTAGTTCAGGGGGGGGACGTGGAGGGTTTTTCTGGTATGGGTGGCCCAGGATTTGAGATTACAACCGAGTTAAACGGGATACCTTTCCAAAGAGGGTCTGTGGGTATGGCAAGGCTCGGGAAAGATACCGAGGGTTCGCAATTTTTCATCGCTCATACAATGCTCCCACACTTAGACGGTGGGTATACTGTGTTCGGATGGGTTGTTGAGGGAATGGACATCGTGGACCGTATAACTCAGGATGACCTTATCCTCAGCGCGAAGGTCGAAGTAAGGGATTGAACTCCTCATTCGAGGCCTTTCTGTGTGGTACCCAGTAAGTGAGCTGTTTCTATTGCACCTTTTTACACTAAACGGTGTTAGCACCTATTCTCCCTAAATTATTGACCGAATAGGACACTATGTTTACAGTGTTAACATGGCAGCCCAAAGAGATAAGATACTTGCGTGCGCGTGTGAACTCTATTTAGAGACTGGCTTATCCGGTTTCTCAATGAGAAAGCTCGCAAAGAGTGTTGGTGTTACCGCTCCGGCCCTTTACCGACACTATGACGGTAAAGAAGAGGTACTCGCTGATGTTGTTAGGGAAGCGTACCATGCTTACCAGGGATACGTATACCGAGCGCTACAGGCGCCCACACCGATAGAGCGTTTCTTCCAGGCGGGTGAAGGGTATCTCGATTTTGCACTTGAACACCCCCGTTGGTACAAGATCATGTTTTCTGGCCCGGAACGCCTTGGAATGAAGGAGCTTCCGGATGACATAGAAGCAATGGGGTTGGGAGTCCATCAGTTTTGGATAGACCGAGTTCGCGAATGTATGCAGGTCGGCATCCTCAAGGAGGCTGATCCACTCCAAACCTCGTTGACGATGTGGGCTCATGCGCATGGGATGGTTCTGCTTTACCAACAAGGCATCTTCCCAATGGACCGAGAGGAATTCCAATCACTATTCGAGCAATCGGGTGCTCGAATGATGAGCGGCTTCGCCACCCCCAGCTTCGCGGCTCAACTGGAGAAACTCTATATCCAAGATCAAACAGCGCCTCAGGCGTGAGATCGAATAGGAAGAGGAAATAATGATAAGGATACAATCCTGGAAGAACGTTCTCGGTATCGTTCCAATATGCTTGGTCTTAGGGGTTGGACTGGGTTCAACTGGGGTAGAAGCCCAAGTTAACCCGGTAGTTTTCGGGATAGAGGATGCTGTTCGAACTGCGCTAGGAGCGAACCCTGATGTTGTGGCAGCGCGTCTCGGGCTCGCAGAGGCAGAGGAGCGTGTCTCGGAGGCGTGGAGTGAGGTCTACCCAAGCGTAGATCTGAATGCCAGCTACTCGAGAAACATTTCACCTACTGTCAATTTCCTTCCTGCGTCGATCTTCGATCCTACCGCGGGGCCAGACGACTACCTAGCTGTTCGGTTTGGGGCTGACAATCAATGGGCCTCAACTATCTCTGTAGAACAACCACTTCTACGTCCCTCGGTTTTCGTGGGAGTAGGAGCTGCGTCCCGCTTTGAGCAACTCCAATCAGAGGCAGTTCGCGGTCAATCTCATGCAGTCGCGACTCGGGTGCGACTATCCTACTACCAATTCCTACTCTCGAGTGAACAGCTGCGCTTAACAGAGAACTCTGTACGACGAGTACGTGAATCTGTTCGCGAAACAAGAGTGAGGAACGAGGCTGGGCTTGCTTCAGACTACGATTTACTGCGGCTTGAGGTAGAGCTGGCAAATCTAGAACCAAACCTCAGGCGGGCAGAGAATAGCATTCGTGAAGTCCGCCGTCAGTTGGCGATTGAGCTAGACGTGTCCGACCAAGAGGAGATCACGGTGACAGGGGCGCTGGCCAACATGGATTTGGACAATCTTGAGAATAATGATGCAGATAACCGTGAGATCCTAGAATTCATGGGATTCCAAGCAGGAGATTTAGAACTATCGGACCGTGCTCTTCGAATGGCAGGTGAATTGAGATCTGACCTGAGGCAGCTGGAGCTAAATCGGGATCTAAGGAAGAGTGAAGTGAGATTAGAGCAAGCAAGCTACTTCCCCGAGGTGACACTGTTCGGCAACTATATCATTAATGCTCAGGACAATGGGAGTCCGAACTTCTTCGCCCGCGGTGACGGGCAGAGGGCATACTCTCGCATTGTTGGCGTCAGAGTGAGCCTGCCAGTGTTTCAGGGCTTCAGACGGGTGTCTCGAATCGGTCAGAAGCGAGCAGCACTTCGATCCGCAGAGGTCCAGTCTCAACGCGGGCGTGCTATGGCCCAGGCCCAGGTGAAGAGCCTCTTGGAGTTGTCTGTAGAAGCATTGTTACGAGCTCGGGCTCAAAGGCTGGCGGTGCAGCAGGCAACTAGAGGCTTTGAGATAGCTAGCGCGCAGTATCGAGAGGGAATCGGAAGCCAGTTTGAGCTTATAGATGCGGAGGTGGCGCTGCGTCAGAGTGAATTTAATTACGCTCAGGCCGTCTTCGATTACCTGGTCGCACGTGCACAATTAGATGAGGCGACTGGGTTGGTTCCATTTGTTGATCAAGAAGCAATCCAAACAGCTGGAGAGGGTTACGAACTACCATGAAGAACTCGGACACTAGGAAGCGAGGAGTGCTATCTCTTATAGCCACACTTGCAGTTAGTGGATGTGGAACTGCTCAGGCAGGTGGGATAGATGGAACGGATTCCGAGGAATTTGTTCGTATCATCAATGTCGAGGTATCGCGGATTGAGACCGAGAAATTTGTAGAAGAGATCAGGTTGACAGCTGCAGCTGTGGCCAATCAAGACGTGATGGTCTCGGCTGAGGAAAGCGGAGTGATCCGAGAAATTTTCGTTGATAAGGGGGCGCAAGTTGAAAGTGGCGTGCCACTTGCCAAGATCGATGATCGTATACTCACAGCACAAGTGGAGCAGGCTCGCGCTGTCGCGGAGCTAGCGGGACAGACTTGGGAGCGACGCAAGCGGTTATGGGAAGAAGACCGGATAGGCTCTGAGATCACCTATCTAGAGGCTCGGTTTGGTGCGGAGCAGAGCATGGCTGCACTCAGGGGTCTTGAGGAACGGCTAGCTCGGACAACGATCCGGGCCCCGTTCTCAGGGGTTTGGGATGAGCGCCACGTAGAAATCGGATCGATGGTAGTTCCGGGACAATCAGTGGGACGGCTCATTGATCTGGATCCGGTAAGGGTGGTCGCGGGTGTGCCTGAAAGATACGTCCCGGACGTTTGGGTCGGTGCGGAGGCGACCCTCGCTTTTGACGTATTCGCTGGGGAACGATTTACTGCTCCGATCCATTATGTGGGTTCTACTGTGAACCCTCGAAATCGGACGTTTCCAATTGAGGTCATGGTGCCCAATCCCAGTAGACGTATTAAGCCTGAGATGGTCGCCAATATGGCGGTAACTCGCCAGGAAGTTGAGGAGGCAATTGTCGTGCCCCAAGACGTGCTCGTGCGAGTTGAGGATGGTTACGTCGTGTTTGTGATAGCTGAGCGAAGTGAGGGAACGGTGGCTGAAGTCCGCTCAATCATTCTAGGACCGACTCGCCGTAATCTTGTAGTCGTCGAATCAGGTCTTGCTCCTGGGGAAGAGTTGATCGTTGTAGGTCAAAAATCTGTAGCAGACGGTGACAGGGTGAACATTGTCGGAGGGAGGCAGTAGAGGCGTGCGTGAAGACAAGAAAACCCATCAAAGAACGGGAGTGAATGAACCCGATATGCGTAGATCGGGATCTGACTCCTTAGCACGATACAAGGAGTTCTTCCCAACGAGCTTTGCGATCGAGCACAAAACTTCTGTTGTCATCCTGCTTCTGATCATAGGGATCATGGGAGCCTTATCTTACCAGACAATACCCAAGGAATCCTTTCCGCAGATCCCGATATCGATGCTTGCCGTCAATACGGTCTACAGGGGCGTGTCCCCCGGTGACGTTGAAAGCCAAATCACTCGGGTGCTAGAGGAAGAGCTCTCCACGATCAGTGAGCTCAAGGAGCTGACATCCACATCGGTAGAAGGTTACTCAAGCATTGTGGCCGAGTTTGAGGCATCTATCGATCTGGATGACGCGTTACAAAAGGTTAGAGAGAAGGTGGATCTAGCGAAATCAGATTTGCCTCAGGACGCGGAAGAACCTTCGATCCTTGAGTTCAGTTTCTCAGAAATGCCGGTTATGCAGGTCAACTTGGCTGGCGAATATGGACTGGTGCGTTTGAAGGAATTAGCTGAGGAACTTCAGGACCGACTAGAAGCGCTGCCGCCGGTTCTACGAGCAGATCTCCGTGGTGGGTTGGAACGGGAAGTTAAGGTGGATGTCGACCTTGGAAAACTGCAATTCTATGGCATTGCGCTCAGCGATGTAATCGACGCGATCCGGAATGAGAACGTAAATATTCCAGGCGGTTCCATAGATGTTGGTGATACTAAATACCTGATACGTGTAGACGGGGAGTTCGATGAACCCACTCTAATAGAGGACATAGTCGTCCTTATTGAGGAAGGGCGACCGATCTACGTGAGGGATGTGGCAACTGTAGATTTTGGTTTTGCCGAGCGAGAGAATTTCGCTCGCATGGATGGTGTCGCAGTCATCACTCTTGATGTTATCAAACGGTCCGGTGAGAACATCATCGAAACGGCTGAAGGAGTGAAGGCTGAGGTCGCAGCGATGGAATCACTCTTTCCACCCACGACCAAGGTCACATTTACCTCGGATATGTCCGGCGAAATCGATCAGATGGTGTCCAGCCTTGAAAACAACATTGTTTCAGGGCTCATTTTGATCGTAGCTGTACTTCTTTTCTTCCTTGGTGCGGGGACTTCAGTGTTCGTCGCGATCTCGATTCCTGCATCAATGTTCCTTTCGTTCATGACGCTCAATATCCTGGGCATCTCGATGAACATGATTGTGCTCTTTAGCTTGATTCTTGCCCTGGGTATGCTCGTCGATAACGCGATCGTGGTTGTCGAGAATATTTACCGATTCCTGGAAGAAGGGTGGGATCGAACATTGGCTGCGAAGAAGGCAACCGGGGAGGTTGCTGGACCGATTATCGCGGCGACAGCGACCACGCTAGCAGCTTTCACACCGCTTCTATTTTGGCCTGGTGAGATAGGTGACTTCATGGGCTACCTCCCTAAGACATTGATCATCACACTAACCAGCTCTCTTTTTGTAGCTATAGTCATCGTCCCAACATTGTGTGCCATGTTTATGCAGCTTGATGGTGTGCCACGCAGGAGGATGCGGCGTGCTATGCGTTGGACATTAATTGGTGCGACCCTGGCAACCCTACTCTTTATCTTTGTTGGTGTGAATCCGCTTTCTGCTGTGCTGCTATCAGTCACGATCTTAGCTCTGTGGGGCCTTTACCGTTTCATCTTGGAACGGTTAGCCCGGAGTTTCCAGAACAACTTCCTACCGAACGTAATGAAAGCGTATGAGCGCCAACTTCGGTGGGCGCTGTCACACCGTGCTAAGATGTTAGCTGGTACGTTCGTTGTCTTCCTAGCGACTGGCGTGGGCTACTGGTTATTCGGATTGGGCACGGAGTTCTTCCCAGAGTCGATGCCTCCAGGGGAAATGGTGGTTGAGATTGAAACACCCGTTGGAACAAGGGCAGAGGTAACGGACGCATTTGTTCGTGAACTTGAACAAGAACTCAATGGGGTCGGTGGGCGTTCAGATTGGGTGTCGGTCGTGTCGGTTACCGGAAGTGGTGGTGGTCGAGGGGGCGGGAATCCGAGAGGAGGTGGTCCAACAGGACCGGAGGGTGGTCGCTTAAGTGTATCCCTAGTCGATTTTCAAGATCGACAACGTGATGCCTTCGAGACCTTGGCTGAAATGCAGGCAACGATTGGTAAGCAAATCGCTGGCGCTACGGTAACAGTCGATAAGATAGTAGAGGGTCCGCCCCAGGGACTACCGGTAAATATAGAGATTGTTGGTGAGAATCCTGATGAACTTAAGGAGTTATCCGATGAACTACTGGGTATCCTTGAAAGTGCTCCGGTATACCCAAAACTGGTTGGTCTAGAGAGTGACTTTGATGAAGCACGCCCAGAGCTAGCTGTAGCAATAGATCGAGAGAAGGCGGCTCTCTACGACTTGAATACTTCGAAGGTAGGGAATGCCATTCGTGGTGCCATCAACGGTACCGAAGCGGCTAAGTATCGAACTGGTAATGACGAATACGACATCATAGTTAGGCTTGCGGACCCATACCGGAATGAGTTGGAGGGTCTCCGCGAACTTACGGTGATGGCAGAGGGCGGAATCCAAGTCCCGCTCGTATCAATGGCGACCTGGAGTGTTGAGGGTGGGGCAGGCGCGATTCGCCGAAAAGATCAGGAACGTATGGCAACGATCACGTCAGATGTGGCAGCTGGCTATACGAATAATGCGGTTATGGAAGAGGTAAAAGAAACACTGACCGAGTTTGAGAGCCGTCTTACTCCTGGGTATACCATGCGTTACACCGGTCAGTCCCAGGAGCAGGATGAAGCACAAGTATTTCTGAGTGGTGCGTTCCTGACCGCCTTGATGCTGATAGGGTTCATTCTCATTAGCCAGTTCAACTCGATCGTTAAGCCTGTCATCATCCTGACTTCAGTGATTATGTCCACGATTGGGGTGCTGCTCGGACTCATGATATTCCGGATGCCGTTTGGGATTATCAATACGGGTGTGGGCATCATCTCGCTTGCCGGGATTGTGGTAAATAACGCAATAATCTTGATCGACTATATTGATGTCCTGCGAGAGCGCGATGATATGGATCTTCAGGATGCACTCGTGAGGGGTGGAAAGACCCGTTTCCGGCCGGTTGTTCTTACTGCATTAACTACAGCTTTGGGTTTGGTGCCTCTTGCTATCGGATTAAACTTTGACTTCTTCGGACTCTACGGGTCTCTAGACCCGGATTTTTATTGGGGAGGAGAACAGGTGGCTTGGTGGGGTTCTATGGCTGTAGCGATCATCGCGGGGATTCTATTTGCCACATTTCTCACTCTGATCTTAGTTCCGGTCATGTACTCTCTGGTTGATGACGTGGCGAGTTTCTTGAAGCTCCATTTCCTTCATGCTGAGGAGTCTGAATTGACTCAGGATGGGGGTGTGCCCAAGCAACGACAGGTTCCACCTTTTGCTTCTCCGGATCCGGCAGGGATGCCGACTTGATAGGAGCAGGTTGCTCGGTCCCACGGCGAGTTCTAGCCCGGAGTCAATACAGACGACTTTTATGCTGTTGTTCGACTGGGGTATGAAGTGACTCGTTTAGCTGTGAATGTTGCACCTCTCAGGAGAAGTGTTGCCCGGGTGGTGTGGGTGACATCCATGGCAGCGACTTTCTCGGTTATCTCTCTTTCAGCGCAAACATCCAGGCAAGGACTTCTCAGCCTGGAGGATGGCCGGATCTTCTATGAAGTAATTGGGTCCGGTTCTCCAATAGTTGTTATTCATGGCGGACCAGGGTTGGACCATAACTATCTTCAGCCCGGTCTCGATATCCTTGCCAGCCGAAATACTCTCGTGTACTACGACCAACGAGGCACAGGGCGATCCGAGGCTACACTAGCCCCGGATGTTATAAGCCTCGACACGTTTGTAGACGATGTCGATGTTCTCAGACAGACGCTTGAGTATGAGAAGATCACGTTGCTTTCACACTCGTTCGGAGCCCTGATCGCGCTAGGCTACGCGAGCAAGTATCCGCTCAATGTGAATGGGCTTGTTCTAATGAATCCCGTAGAACCTGGTAAGAGATTTTCAGGTGCTACTGCAACGCGGCAATCTGCTGCTCAGAGTGAGCAAGATGTTACCGAACTAGAAAGACTTATGGCTTCTGAAGGTTTCCGGGCTCGGGATCCTGCGACTGTTAGCCAAGTTTATCGTGCATCTTTCAGGAGTATGTTCCGGGACAGGGGGTTGGTTGATGAGCTAGAGTTGAACCTTTCTGTTAGGACTGCTCAGAATGGTCAAGGGGTAGCGAGACTCCTTGGCGAGGACCTAGATGCAATCGATTGGTGGGGTCGACTTCCTGAGATTCAAGTACCCACCCTAATTGTGCATGGTCGCTACGACATTCCGCCGGTAGCGATGTCGAGAGCTCTTGCAGATGTGCTCCCCTTAGGTTTGCTGGCTGTGCTCGAGAGCGGACATTTTCCCTATGTAGAGGACCAAGTGGGACTGGCATCTACTTTAGCAAGATTCCTAGCAGAGTTACCAAGGTGAGTAAGGGCAAAGTCAGAAGGGTCGCCATAGTTCTTTTAAGCTATGCTGTTGGATCAGTAATTGTTTTTCTGACCGCATCAGTGTTATCCAGAATTTTGGCGTTGCCTGACCTCTTTCCCCGTGCATTACTTATCGGCTTGATTCTTGGAGTACCGATTTCGATCACGGTCGCGTGGATATATCCAAAGATTGGGTTGAGTGGTGGCGCGCAGCCGGATGAGCACAGTGTGAACACCCCTGTTAGCGAAAGCCGTACAGAGGGCTAGCATGTGGTTATGGCTATTGAAGATTTAATTAAGCCTTACTCTTCTCCTTGTCTGGTCTTTTCTACAGGTGAATAGTCCGTCCCCGGTGTTCCTTGGAAGAGACTGAGTAACCAGACTAGGAATCTCTTGAGCATTATTAAGGTGTGATGTCGACAGCGTAACGCGTAGTGAACGCGATGAACTTACTTACTTCCGTCATGTCATTGCCTATAAAACGGATTGTGTGGGCATCCACCCGATTCACGTTAGGGAGATAGGCCATAACCTCAGCTGGTAGATAGTTCTTGAATGAGATTTCGAGCTCAATAGGGCCTTCCAAAACATAGGGCTCGAAATCCTCCACACGGCTGAGTGCCGCCCTGACATGGTTACGAATGACCTCATAGGCAGCTTCAGGCATCAGTGTGCGGGCTGAGTGAAAACCAAGAGCCCATTTGACTATAGCTCCTTCCATGTCCCCTACTACGCGATGGGCTTCTTCAACGACTGCGTCGTCTCCCGAGATCATCACTACAGGGACCCCGAAATCTCCTGCAATAGCAGCGTTGATGCTGGCCTCGAGCATCTCAATCCCGTTCAACCGAATTGCTGTAAGATTGGCGCTCGAAATGGTGTGCGCTCGAACTCCTTCAGTGTTCGTTGTACTGGAGTGATATCCGATAAAGATCACGGCATCAAAGGTTTCATCGATACCCTCCATCATCATCAGCGGGCGGGGCCAAGAACGGATGAGTTGGATATCATCCGGTAGTTGTTCGATGAGCAGATTCTCCCCATTCCCGTGAGAATCGGAAATCAGAATTTCGGTAGCACCCATCTCTCTAGCGGCTTCAATAGCAGCGTTTACTTCATTGGTCATGATCTGGCGAAACCTCTGATACTCGAAACCGCTTGGCCCGAGCTGATCAGAGGTCACCGCACCAACCACTCCCTCCATATCGGCTGAGATATAGACTTTCAGGCCATCTTCTTGACCAACAATGACATCCGGAGATGTGAGTCCCAGAAACGTGATCAGGAGGGCGAGTATCTTGGTTCTCTTCATTGTACCTCCATATCAGGGAGCTGAAGCGAGCGCATCGGCACACCGTCGCACGACTTCACGAGCTGAAAGGATTTCATCGATTCCAGATACTGAGCAACCGGCTTGCCAATAATCCTTAGTGCCCTGTTCATCGAGTGAAGTACGCTTGAGTTCGAATGTAGATTTTAAGGCGTAAAGTGTCCGCATAAGATGTTTTGTTCGTGGACCTCGGAGCATCCAGCGTGCTAGGGGGCCTGACTTAGTTCCTCGACGCTGCACATAGGGAGTGTTGATCACGGCCACAGGGATACCGCTGAGCCGCTCGGTCAAAACTATGTCATCTTCTTCAGCGTCCAGGATGGACTGCTTGTAAGGTGTGCTTGCCCGACACTCAGTGGTAGCGATGAAACGCGTGCCCATTTGTACTCCAGCATATCCAAGTTGGAGCGCTTCTACGAATTGTTCCGATGTACCGATTCCTCCAGCACATACCACGGGAAGGCCCAAATCACTGACCTCTTCCAGAAGAGGAGCTTGTGCTAGGGGTCCGGCGTGGCCACCCGCTCTCCTGTTCACCGCGATTAGGCCGTGGACACCAGAGTCCAGAGCTTTTAGGGCCCATTTGCGCTCGGTGATGTCGTGATAGACCACTCCTCCCACAGCTGATACGCGGTCGACCACCCAGCGAGGTTTGCCAAGGGATGTGATAAAGAAACGGACGCCTTCCTCAAGAGCGATGTCGATCCACTTAACCATTTTATTGTGATAGGTCTTGGATGAGGCCTCAATGAGTGCGTTCATTCCGATCGGGCGGTCAGTAATTGATTTTATTAGTTTGAGGCCTTCCCTAAAATCGTGCCCATGCACATAAGTCAGTGACAACGGCTGTACCACACCAATCGCTCCTGCATCCGAGGCGGCAGCCACAAGTTCTGGGTTCGAACAGGGGTACATCGGACCACAGATGAGTGGTATCTGAATGTCCGCATGATGAGTCAGGGGAGTGTCATTTTTCATTTGGTATTCTTCTTCTCCGGGACGGGACCAAGTCGCCAGTGTGCCCGTACTTCAGCCACCATGTCTCCGGAGCTATCACGGATCTTCGCATCAACCCAGTAATCCATCGGTTCACACACCTCAGGGATTTCACAAGTCGCCTCTGATTCGATAGTGCCGCGAGCTTTCTTCGTATAGGAGACGTCCAGGCCGACGAGAATTCCGCGAATGGATTCGGGTAGTGCTCCTACCAGGGCGAGTCCGGTGGTCAGTTCTCCCAGATTCGCGAGTGCAATCGCATGAATTGACTGAAGATGATTTCGAACAGCCCGGCGTTCACGGAGTCGGGCTTTCACATGGCCTGGCTCAAGCGTGAGTATTGTTGCTCCAAGCTTCCCCGTGTAGGGTATTTTCCATCCCAGGATCTTGTTGAAGATCCAGCGTCCTCCGGGGAAGCGTGAAAGGCGCACCCATAGGATCCGGAGTTGCGTACCAGGAGACTCTTGAGTTCGTGCCATCCAGTGGAGAGTTAAGGTTCTCAGAGAAGGCGCTTATCTTCGGGGGTACGCATCGGTTCGGCAACGCGTGGACTGAAGATGAGAGTATTAGTTGATTGTGATAACGAAGCTGCTGACCTATAGGGGCTAGTATGACAGAGGTGACAGAGCACCACTTAGAGGTGACCCGCACAGCACGGTACTACCGGGTGGGACACTGCGACCAAGAAGGGGAGCTTTGGTACGTGCTTCACGGATATAGACAGACAGCTGCTAGATTCCTGAATCGTTTCACAACGTTAGCGAATGACTCGAGAATGGTTGTGGCCCCAGAGGCTCTAAATCGTTTCTATCTGGGCAAAGAACCAGGGCGCCACGGGCCTGAGTCCATGGTTGGTGCCACCTGGATGACTCGCGAAGATCGGGAGTTTGAGATCCAGGATTACGTGCGTTACCTAGATGCTGTCGTGGAAGATATCGGTCCTGTCCCTTCCACAACTGTGCTTGGTTTCTCTCAGGGTGTTGCCACTGCTGCGCGATGGGTTGTTCTCGGTAGGGTTCAACCAGATCGGTTGATTTTGTGGGGAGATTATCTCCCTCCAGATTTAGACATGGAGTTAGCGAGTAGCGCCCTTGAGGATACCGAACTCGTCATCATCAGGGGCAATGATGACCCCGCTCTCGACGAAGAATCTAAAATGAAAGAAGAAGAGCGGCTCCAGAGCGCAGGGATTACTTATCAGGTCCTCGTTTATTCAGGTGGGCATGAGATTGATCCGCAGCCCCTGAGCCAACTTGCGACCCAGTCCTAGTATATCTCGATAGCTTCGACGTGGGACTGGGGCAAAGAACGGGTGGAACTCTTTGATATGGGCAGAGACTAGAAGTCACCTACAAAAGTGATCTCCTGGATCAATTCGTGGCCGGTCTCACGAGCGACAGTGTCCCGTGCCAGATTGATCAGATAGCAGACTTCGTTAGCCGTAGCGCCACCAAAGTTCACGATAATATTTGCGTGTTTATGAAAAATCCCAGCGGCTCCGTGAGTTTGCCCCTTAAGTCCACATTCGTCGATTAGTCGACCAGCTCCGATGCCATCAATTTTCCGGAAGATTGAACCAACACAGGGGTAAAGCCAAAGATCAGGATGTCTTGTGTCGCGCCATTCAAGGTTTTCACGCATGACGCGCCTGAGGTCATCAAGTGGAGTGACTTCTAGCCGGAATGTCGCTGACAATACGATGTCGCTTTTAGTTTGCAGGATACTCTCATCGTAACCGAATTCGAAATAGTCAACACTCACTGTTTTGAGTTCGCCTTCTTCCGTGAGGATTTCTGCCGACTCCAAGACTTCCTCGATGAACAGCGTGCACTCACGCTTCGGTGCAGGGGAGAGGAAATGAAGATTTTGCCAGAGTGCACCGCCTACGGTACTCGGAATCCCGACGAAATGGTGGAGGCCGCCGAGATTTCGGGCTACAGTGGCATCAATTAGGTCCGGAAATATTTCTACACCTGCACCTGCCTTAACAGTGACGTCGTCGAGAAACTCTATTCCCCCGACTTCACTTCGGATGACTAAGCCGCGGAATCCCTTGTCACCAAATAGGATGTTTGCCCCCCGCCCCAGCAGGAAGTAGGGCACTCCTGCTGCCTTTGCTGCGAGCACGGCCTCAGCCAACTCACTAGGGGTACGTGCTTGATATAAGAGGTCTGCTGGTCCCCCGATCCTGAAGGTTGTCAGAGGGGCGAGTGGTACACCCAGTTCTAGGCGTTCTTCACTCAGTGTCCCACGGAGGGCCTTAAGGAAATCGAGGCTCGACGTCATACTGGATAGACCTTTTCAGGATATAAACTGTGGTCAGCATCCGGCGAAGGGTATGTCAGTGCACCTCAAAGATAGCCGCGGTTTTGAGGGACTGGTAGCTTGCCGGTCTTCAGAGTGATACCGATACAAGTTTGGGGCCAGATTGTATGAGTAGTCAGGAATGCAGGGATTTTGCAGCCCTCTTCGGTCGTGAATTAGACCGGCTTGAAGGTGAGATAGCGCAGTACTCGAATGAGTCAAAACTGTGGGCTGTTTCGGGGAATCAGAAGAACTCTGCAGGCAACCTCGCACTACATGTGTGTGGCAACTTGATGCATTACATAGCAGAGGGTCTCGGAAATTCCGGTTACATCAGGGATCGTGGGGCTGAATTCTCTGAGCGCGTCACCCGGGTTGAACTCATTGAGCGTGTCTGTGCGTGTAAGATGACCGTTACTGAGGTACTTGAGACTCTAGACGATTCAATACTAGACGAGACCTATCCAGCGAAAGCACCGGAGCGGATGGGAAGGATCTGTTCACGTGCCTTCCTGCTACACCTGATTTGGCATTTGGGCTGGCATCTAGGCCAGATCTACTATCACAGACTTGGGGATGGAGGCCAGACAGTGTCAGTTTAGATGTCGCCTGAGAACTCGGCCTGCTCGGATGTCTCTGAATGAACTCTCTTCGACGGTGATTTGCCCGTTGATGATCACCCAGTCGAT
>Ga0066839_10000118_pt1 | contig 34747 bp, 30 predicted proteins | sample ETNtaG_10_FD_66733 | JGI IMG/M metagenome (GOLD analysis project Ga0066839, IMG submission 66733) | Marine microbial and viral communities from oxygen minimum zone, Eastern Pacific Ocean - ETNP201302SV82 | ecosystem: Environmental > Aquatic > Marine > Oceanic | place: Pacific Ocean: Eastern...
TGGCGTTTACCGCGATGTGGGCCATAAATTCGACAGATGGCAAGATGTGGGTTGGTGGCAGCTACTCCTTGGGCAGCGGGAGGGCACTCCGGGCCCGCCAACCAAATTGCCCAGTGTTGCGGGTTCACAGGCGTGGATAGCGACGATAGACAGCGGGTTGAGCCTCCTGCATCTATAAGCTTCAAAAAGAAGGGGCATCCCGAAAACATCGGGATGCCCCTTATGCGATACGCCACATTTTCCTGGGTTTTACGGTGCGCTGGAGCCCGGCCCCCAGGTGTTGGGGACGTTGATCAGGGCAGAATCCAGGTTGCTAACGTCGCTCTGACCGCAAAAACCCATCGCCCGCGTCACTTCTTCCCGAAGCAATTCCAGCACGTGATGGACGCCCTCCGCTCCGTTGGCCGCAAGACCCCAGTACAGCGGCCGGCCGATACCGACAGCTTTGACGCCCAGGGATAGGGCTTTGACGACGTCGCTGCCCCGCCGGACGCCGGAGTCCATATAGACCTCGGCTTTTCCCTTCACAGCGGCCACGATCTCTGGGACCATCTCGATGGAACTCAGGGTCTGGTCCAACTGCCGTCCGCCGTGGGTGGAGACCAAGATAGCGTCAACACCGTGTTCCACAGCCATAGCGGCGTCTTCGCCGATGCGGATTCCCTTCAGCACCAAAGGCAGGGAGGTCAGGCCACGGAGCCATTCCAAGTCTGCCCAAGAGATTGGGTCGGCGCTGGAAACGTCCCATCCAGGGGTCTCGTCAGTGCCGCTGATAACATCACGGGGAAGGCCGGTATCCCGGAAGTTGCCCAGCTCCAGGGTACGCTCAAAATGGTTGCGCAGATCGCGTTCTTTGGGGCTGGCAACCGGGGTGTCGACAGTCAGTACGACGGCCCTGAATCCCGCCGCTTCGGCCCGCTTAACCAGCATCTCGGTCAGGTCTTTGCCGCGATGATACAACTGGAACCAGAGCGGTCCGCTGGCAGCTTCGGCCACCTCTTCCATGCTGTAGTTAGACCCGGTGGCGAGCATCATCAAAGTGTTCGACATGCCGGCGCCCCTGGCCGTGGCCAATTCTCCGTCGGGATGGGCGATGGCATGGCTGCCTGAGGGGCAGGCAAAGATGGGCATGCTGATGTCGGTGCCCAGCATCGTGGTCGATATTTTCCGCTCTTCCACGCTGCGCAGGAACCGGGGTCGCAGGGTGAGTTGGTCTATCGCGGTCCGGTTGCGCTTGGTGGTGAATTCGTCCATGGCCCCGGCGTCGATGAAGTCCCATGCATTGTGGAACAAAGATTGCTTGGCCCTGGCTTCGTAGTCGTAAAGATTGATCGGGTCGTTAGCCATTGGATCCTCCTGAATCTGCCAATTTTGGCTTTTAGGTAGGGTGCCCTCACTCGGACCAAGAACATCGCAAAAAGAGATACCAGAGTGAGGTCAAAATCGACCTAACTCTATCGCGAACGGGGTGTGGTGGCAAGTGTGGCTAGGCTTCTTGAAAAGTATGCTGTTGGTAAATAGTGTTTGACCCTACAAGAGACCCCTAATAACATTGGTTATATGATCAAGACGTTTCGGAACCAAGAATCGAAACAGATATTCGAGCGGTCGGCGCAATATGACATGGCGCCGGACCTGCTGCGGGCCGCCCAGCGAAAGCTTGCGATGCTGGATGCTCAGATTGCCGGGAGGACCTTAGTTCGGCGCCGGGAAGTAACCCGAACAGGGTGCCCGGGAGAAAGACGAGACAGACTGGCCAACATTTTGACGACCGCTGGTGGTTGCGCTTCCGATGGGTTGAGGGGGACATCTTCGGCGTTGAGATAACTCATTTTGCCCTAGGAGCAGCAGCATAACCACTGAAACTTCAGGGAAACTGACGCCGGTCCATCCCGGCGAGTTCCTGCTGGAAGGGTACATCAAGCCGATGGGCATCAGCCAATACCGGCTGTGCAAAGACATCAGTGTGCAACCACGCCGCACCAACCAGATCGTCCACGGAGACCGGGCGATAACCGCCGAAACAGCCCTACGGCTGTCTCGCTATTTCGGCACCTCAGAGCAGTTCTGGATGAATCTGCAAGCTCGCTATGACCTAGAGATGGAGAAAGACCGTTTGGGCGACTGCCTGGTGGCCGAGGTCAAGGAATTGGGGGCTGAAGAGGTGGTTACTGAAGAGTTGCCGGCTGAAGAGGTTGTGGACGACATGGGGGATGACCAACCCTCATCAGAGGATACGGAGTAAGACCGAAGCTGCGAATTGCTGTCACCTCGAGTGAAGCGAGAAGTTTCATCGCTCCGGTAAAACATGTTTGAATCGCAAAACGGGATTCTTTGTCGGCCTACGGCGCTCCTCAGAACGACAGAGAACGAGCAGCCCTCAATGGACATATAAAACCCAATAAAGAAGAAGGGGCAGACTTAGTCCGCCCCTTCTTCTTGTTGTTTGCTAATTGCCGGCGATGACTGACTTTACTCGGTGTCGCCGCCAGAGTCGTCATCCTGGCCGGGGGTTATGGGGATCAGGCCGGGGATCCACCAGTTCTCCCAGGTCTCCTCGATCTTGTCCTGGAACAATCTGATGTCCTCAGGGAGGAAGTGGGCGAAGCGGCCCTGACGCATCAGGTATTCTTCCACGGGCTTGCGCTTGCGGATACCTTTGGCAATGGCGCGGCTGGGCCCGTTAAGAATCAGTTCGCCGTCGATGATCTCGTATTGGATCCACAGGCCTGTCTCGATGGCCAGCATCCCCAACTCGTGGGAGTACTTGGGGTCATAATCCCAACCCTTGGGGCAAGGGTCTATGCAGTGGATGAAGGTGGGTCCGCCGGTGGTCAGGGCGCGGCGTACCTTGTTGTTGAAGTCCAACCCGTAGGAAGCACACGCCGTGGCAACGTACTTCATGTTCGGGTGGCCGACAGCCATCATCGGTGCCATGTTCTTCTTCCAGCGGGTGTTCAAGTTCCGGATCTCTTTCCCTGGAGGGCTGAACGTGGAGTTTACTCCGTAGGGAGAGCTGCCCGAGACCTGGATGTCGGTGTTGGCATAGGACTCATTGTCGTAGCAAACGACCAGCAGGTTGTACTCATCGTGCTGCAGTGCCGCAGACAGGGCTGACAGCCCCATGTCCACGCCGCCGCCGTCGCCGCAGAAGGCGATGACGTTGATGGGCTCTTCCTGCATCTTGCCCTTACGCATCATGGAAGCCAGACCCGCGGCGGTGCCGGTGGCGGCAGAGCCCGCGGAGCCAAGCTGAGTGTGCATCCATGGCACTACCCAAGGCGTGCTGTAGTAGGTGGTGTTGGCCACGTACATGCAGCCGGTGCTGCCCAGCACGATGGTCCTTTGTCCGGCGGCCTTGATCATCAGCCGCATCACCAAGGCAGATTCGCAGCCCTGGCAGGTCCGGTGACCGGAAGAGTAGAACTCCTCCACCGGGATATTCTTAACTCCCCTTATCTGGGGAAGGTCTTGCACAGTAGCCATTTCTATTGCTCCCTTACCGCGACCCAGGTGGTCTCTTGTTCGATTTTACCGGTGTCGATGGCTTTTTGGGTGGTTTCAACGATCTGATCTATGTCACGGACCATGACTTCCCGTCCGCCCAACCCGGCGATGAAGTTCAACATCATGGGGCGGTCGTCCGAGTTGTACATGGTAGAACGTAGTTCATGGAACAGGACTCCGCCGTAAGACGGCGAGCCGTAGGAGTAGTCACGGTCGATGACCGCCACCCCCTTGGCCTTGCCCAGAGCTGCTTGGAGTTCTTCAGCCGGGAAGGGCCTGAAGAATTTGATCCGCACGAACCCAACCTTCTTGCCGGCCTCCCGCATGCGGCGGACGGCAACCCTAGTCGGCATGGCAAGGGTGCCCATTCCCACCAAGATGATTTCCGCGTCTTCGCACATGTATTCTTCGATGAACGGACTGGGGTCGCCCCGCCCGAATATCTCCCGGAACTCTTCATAGGCTTCTTTGATCACTTCCGACGTCCGGCGCATGGCCTCATCGGTCTGCTTCCGGATCTCCATAAGCCAGTCCTCGTTCACCTGAGGGGCTATGGTGATGGGATTGTCGGGGTGAAGTTGCAGTGTGCCCCGCTTATAGGGGGGCAGGAATTTGTCCACCTGGTCTTGAGAGGGGACTTGCACGATAGCCTGCGAGTGAGTCAGGAACGAGCCGTCGCAGCTTAGAGCAAAGGGCAGCAGGACCCGGGGGTCTTCCGCCACTTTCCAAGCCAGCAAGGCCATGTCCAAGGCCTCTTGAGCGGTGGCGACCCAGTAGAGGTGCCAGCCCAAGTCGCGGACGGCCATTGCGTCATTGTGCTCAACACCGAATGCGCCGGGGTCATCCAACGCCCGGTTGCCGACCATGGCCACCACGGGCATGCGGAGCCCGGCGGTGACTGTGATGGCTTCAAAGGCGTAGAACCAACCCACGCCACTGGAACCGGTGAAGGTACGTGCACCCACGGCGGAGGCGTGCTTCACGATCTCAAACTGGGAGTGCTCACTCTCGGCAACGATGAAATCGAAGTCGAAGTTGCCGTCGGCCTTTAGACGGGACACGTATTGCATCACCGTGTCGTAGGGCCGGATGGGATATGCGGTGATAACGTCAACGTCGGCGAGGGCACAAGCGATGCCGATGGCCTCACTGCCGCTGATCAGTTCCTCTTTGGACTCTGCGTAGGGTTTTGACTGTACGGTGGCCATTAGGCTTCCTCCGCTTTGATCTCTTCATCGTAGCCACCGATGTGGTGGAAACCGTGGGTCCTCGCCTCGGCCTTCTGTTTGTCGACCAAGGCAGTCATCCACTTGTTATAGCCTTCTTTGTCGGCTGTCCAAGCTTTCCATTGGCTGGCGTTGTCGTTGAATTCCGGTTCACCGACCATGGTCACGCAGTCGGGCACCGGACAAACGGCTTCGCAGACACCGCAGCCGCAGCATGACTCCATGTTGGCGTCATACAGGCCGTCGGGGGTTACGTCGAAGCAGGTGTCGGGGCACTGCAGCCAGCAGAGAGTGCACTTTATGCAGGTCTCGAAGTTGATGACCGGCCGCATGGACCGGGTGCTCCACTTCTTGAAGACATCGCTTCGGCCGGGGGTGTAACCCTCTTCGCCGCCATCGTATCCGGTGCCCTCAGGGATCGCACGGATGACCAGGCCCTCTTCCATGTTCTTCCAACCAGGTAGGTCGAAACTGAATGGGGTCTCGTCATTGCCCTCGCCTGGCTCAACGGGACGGGTGGTGGTGCGATCAAACGCCCGTTGGATCGAGGCAACCTTGGTTTCGTTTCCGGTCTGTTCCTGGGCGGACTCCAGCATGGCCTCGAGGCTAACCAGTCCGGGGCAGACCTTACACAGGGTGCCCAATACGCGCATGTCGGTGTGGTCATCTTTGTAGACCCAGAGACCGGAGAAGCTCACGGTGCTGGGGATAATGGCCAGGTCGTATGCCGTGTCCTTCTGGTGGATGTCTTCCATCAAGGAATCGGCGTCCTGGCGTGAAGTTACGATCAGGGTGCCGCCATCCCGGGTCAGTTCATTGATGGGTTGGAGGCCGTACCAGGCCCAGGACTCCAGTCCTTTGCACAACGTGTCATCTAGATTGATGGTTACGTCGACGTTGGAAGCCTCGTAAACTGCAAGGCTTTCTTCCAGTTCAAGGGCTGTGTCGCAGACGATCGCGAATTGCTTGGCAGGGATGCCATTTCTTTCGGGAGAGTCGCTGTAACGGCCGAAGGCGGTGCCAATCTTGCCGTCCTTCCGGGCGGCGAAAACAATTTGTCGGACGATGTTCCGGGCCAGCGTGCGCTGGAATATGCCCCGGTACACCACCTCCACGGCTAGGGTAGCCATAGGTCTCCTCCTTAGCTTTTGGTTATCAGGTTCCTATTGTCTACGGTTTAATCATCTACTTCTAACTTTTTGCGGCCGCGTTGGGATACACCGCAGAGGGCTCCACTTCGGTCAGATGATGTTCCATTGCCGACCGGGCTCCCATATGGTCTCCCGTCCGGACCATCTCCAATATTTCACGGTGGGACTCCAACGACCGTTGGGGTCTCCCCGGTTGCTGCAGGGATTGGTCACGCGACTGGCGCAACACGTCCTCAACGGCGCTCACCACTTTCACCAGCGCGGCGTTGTGGGTGGAGGTTGCCAGGGCGAAGTGGAACTCGGTGTCGGCGTCGACGCCAGTCTCGCCCTCTATGATCTGCCGTTGCTGCTCAACCAAGATGGATGCCAACCGCTCTACGTCCTTCGGTGTTGCCCGCTGCGCCGCCAACGCCGCCAGTTGTGGCTCAAGTAGGTGGCGGACCTCAAAGATGTCATGTAATTGGGCGTCGCTGGTCCCGAGTGACGAAGTCATTAGTGTAGCTACGGCGTTCAGGCTCTGGGTGTCGATGAACGTTCCCGATCCGTGTTTGCTCATCACCAGGCCCTGAAGTTCCAATGTCCTGATAGCCTCTCTAACCGAGCCGCGGCTAACTTTTAGCTGCTCGGCCAGTACTCGCTCCGCAGGCAACTTGGCGCCATGTTCCAGGGTCCCTTGCTGTATCAACGCGTGGAACCGCTGGACGATGGCTTCGTGGAGCCGCTTGCCCTCTAGGTTTTGCAATCCTGACTGCATAGAACCGGGAAATATCCTATTCTGCAAAAGTGGTCAGACCAATTATTATTCAGGCAAAATTATACACCGGGCCCAAGCGTTGTCAAGGCGTGAAATTCTCACTCGATTGCACGGTTGCTTGCCATAGCCAGGTTTACAATAACTGATGAACTGGCGCGCGGCTTTGTATGTCCCAAGGTGCGGCCTGGGAGTATAATCCCCGCGTAGCAACCATCCCCAACCCATGGTCAATTTACCTGGGTATTTTAGAGGTACGCTCGAATTGCAAGATGTGATAGTGGTGGGCGCCGGTCCTGCCGGCAATAACGCAGCCCTCTCCCTGGCGTCAAAGGGTTACGGTGTTACGGTCATCGACTCCAGAGAAAACATCGGCGACAAGCTCTGCACCGGTCTTGTAGGTGAAGAATGCTTTCGTCGTTACCCCATTGACCCGGCCCCGGTCTACCGTGAGATCAATGCGGCCAGCGTGATTGCTCCCTCAGGCGAGCTTGTCAGGTTTGAAACTCCGCGCCCAGTTGCCCGGGTGGTTAACCGGGTGGCCTACGTCTCTTCATTTGCCGACCGGGCCAGGGAGGCCGGCGCCGAGTACCTGCTGGGCCGCCGCGTGGTGGACCTGGAGCAGCACAAGGACTGGGTTTCGGTGACGACCGATGATGGCTCGATCAAAGCCCGAACGCTGGTTTTGGCCGCAGGGTTCGGATCCCAACTGAATCGCCAACTGGGGCTGGGCGAACCGTCCGACTATGTAGTGGGTATCCAAGCCCTGGTGCGGACCGAAAACATCGAAGAAATTGAGGTATATTTGGGCCGTGATGTTGCCCCAGGGTTCTTTGCTTGGCTGGTCCCGACAGAGCCCGGATTCGCCTTGGCCGGCCTGTTGGTGCGCAAGAACGCGCCGGAAAAGTTCGCCAGTTTCATCTCCGCCAGGGAGGCAGAGGGGAAAATCACCGAGACTGTGAACAAACCGGTCTGCTGGGGCATCCCCCTGCGGCCGCTGCGCAAGACCTACACTGACCGGGTATTGGTCGTGGGCGACGCCGCCGGTCAGGTAAAGCCGACCACCGGAGGCGGCATCTTCTACTCCCTGCTGGCCAGCGAAGTCGCCTCAGGCGCGTTGCACCAGGCTCTGAGTGAAGACAAGCTGTCCGCCAACCGTTTGGGCGTCTACCAGAAAGAATGGAAGAACCTGCTTTCAACTGAATTGGAAGTTGGCTACTCCGCCCGCCGGATGTTCGAGTACCTGGGTGACAGCCACATCAGTTCCCTGATCCACCAGGCCAGCAACAATGGGTTCATCGCGGAGTTGGCCGACTCCCCCGACGTTTCATTTGACTGGCACAGCTCTATGATTGGAAAGATCGTGGGCCATCCGACCCTGGGCGGGGTGTTAAGTCTGGTCAACCCGCTGCTGGCGCGGATGGCAAAGTCGCCCGAGCCGGCGGGGATGTTCTTTCCTGATCAGCTAGTGGCCGTTGAATCCGAGGTAACGATGGCAGAGACCGGCACCCCGGTCTAAACCGGACACTGGCACCGGTTCACATCAGATAAACGGCCCCAACAAGACAGTGGATCGTATGACCCAGCGGCTCCGAATGGTCCGTATCTCTTTAGTGTTCTTGTTCATTGGCATGCTCGTCACCGGCATGCTTGGGCCGGTGTTGGCCCGCGCCCGACAGCCCAACTCCTCCCACGCCCTGGTTATGACCGTCGACGGAATAATCAACCCGGTCAAAGAGGGCTTCATATCCAGGGCTATCGACCGGGCCGAAGAAGACGGCGCGGAACTCCTAGTCATCCAACTAGACACCCCCGGCGGACTCCTTAGCGCCACCAGAGAGATAGTCGAGCTGCTTTTGGAATCGCCGGTGCCGGTGGCGGTCTTTGTTTCGCCCAAGGGCGCCAGGGCCGGGTCAGCGGGGACGTTCATCACAGCAGCGGCCAACTTTGCGGTGATGGCCTCTGGCACCAACATCGGCGCCGCAACCCCCATTTCATCGACCGGCCAAGATCTGGAAGATACCCTTGCCAGCAAGATCGAGAACGACGCCGCGGCCCTGATCAGGAGCATCGCCCAGACCCGTGGCAGGAACCAGGACAAGCTGGAGGAGACGGTCCGTTCAGCGGCCTCCTACTCTGCCCAGGAAGCCCTGGCGGACAACGTGGTGGACCTGATTGCCGATAACCTGGAAGACTTGCTGGCCAAGCTGGACGGCCTGACCGCGGACACGTCGGTTGGGATCGTCGAACTTCAGACCAGGGGATTAGAGCAGCGCCCCTTCAGCAAGAACATCCTGGAGCACTTCCTTGAGTTCATATCGGACCCCAACGTGTCGTTCATACTGCTGACCGTGGGTGGGCTGGGCATAGTGGTGGAGATGTTCAACCCGGGGCTGATAGCTCCAGGGGTAGTGGGGGTGATCTGCCTGCTGCTGGCATTCTTGGCTGTGGGCAACTTGCCGGTCAACTGGGCCGGGGTAGTGTTCGTTATTTTAGCTACGGTGCTGACCGTGCTTGAAATAGTTGTGGCCGGGTTCGGGATATTGGGCGTGGGCGCCGTCGTTAGCCTTATTGTTGGAGGCCTAATCCTGTTCACCCAGTTCGGTGACGCCTCGCCAACCATGCCAACCATAGAAGTGAGCCGGTGGCTACTTTCAGGCACGGGTGGAGTGGTTACGCTGGCGTTGGCATATGTGGTGGGGTTGGCTTATCAGTCAAGAAAACAAGGACCCCCAGAGAAGGCGCTGGCTCTGGCCGGCATGCAAGGCACGGTGACCGGAGAACTCACGCCTAGAGGGGTCGTTTTGGTGGGAAACGAAACCTGGACAGCTATTAGTGAAGATGATAGTGTGATTTCCATCGGTGAACAGGTTGAAGTCAGGAGGGTAGACGGCCTGGTCTTGACTGTTTTTCGACAAAGTGATCCAGATATGGAAAATAACTCGTAATATATCCTGCCGCACTACTACTCAGTTCAACGCCCAGCAAATAGGGAGGAAAACATGGCATTCGGTCTGATATTAGTACAGCAGTACCAAAGAATGGTCGTGCAGAAGTTCGGCACCTTCACGGGGACTCGTCGGTCCGGATTGCATTTCTTGATGCCCTTCGTTTACCACGGGACCAAGGTTGACCTTAGAGAGCGGGTTACCCGCGTCCCTACCCAGAAGTACATCACCGCGGACAACGTGGTGGTGGACATGGACTTCGTCATCTACTACCGGGTGATGGAAGAGTACGCTGAGCGCGCAGTGTTGGAGGTCCAGAACTTCGAGCTGGCCGTGGTCAACCTGGCCTTCGCCACCTTGAGGGCCGTGATCGGCGCCACCACACTGTCCGACGCCCTGGCGGAGAGAGAGCGGATTAGGGACGCCCTCCAGGTCCGGATGGACGAGGTCACCGAACGTTGGGGAGTAAAGATATCCCAGGTGGAGATCAACGAGATCGACCCGCCCCCCGGCGTCAAGGCGGCCATGGAACGGGAGAAATCGGCGGAGGCCATCAAGACCGCGGAGATCACCGAATCCGAAGGCGCCCGACAGTCTCAGATCAACATCGCCGAAGGCGAGAAACAGGCCGCCATCCTTTCAGCCGAGGCCGTCCGCCAGTCGGAGATTCTCCGTGCTGAAGGTGAGCAGCAAGCAGCCGTGCTCCGGGCCAACGGTTTCAGTGATGCGCTCGAGCGCATCAATGGTGTTGCCAGCACTGCAGATGGCCGCACCATGAGCCTCCAGTACTTCGAGACGCTGAAATCCCTGGGCGACAGCCCGTCCACCAAATGGATCTTCCCCATGGAGTTCACATCCATGCTGGGCAATTTCATGGGCATGGGGGGCGGTGGCAACGGAGACAGCAACTCTAAGTAAACGGATCTAGCCAAGCGACAAAAAACGCGGACTCCCTTAGGTTGGAAGTCTGCGTTTTTGTCGTGCCGGTTCGGGCCTACCTAGGCTGAATCATTCCGTAATTTCCGTCCCCTCGCAGATACAGGACGCTGTGCTTGTCGGTCTCGGAGTCCAAGAACATATAGAAATCGTGGCCTAGTAGCCGCATCTGGACCGCCGCCTCGTCTACGCTGGTGGGCTCCATCTCAAACTCTTTCAGCCGGACCACCCGGTCGTTTGCGAACATCTCATCCATCACCGACGTGCTGTTACTGAAGGCTGGCTCCGGTTTGTCGGCAAAAGCTTCCTCAGTGGCATCCCGGCCAGCCAGACGGCCCCGCTCGCTGCGGTAGGTATGGCTCTTGAATCGTTTGACCTGCTGGTCCAGCGCCTTGGCCACGGAATTTATAGCAGTGGTCTCGTTGGCGTCCCGTTGTTGGGCCCGAAGCAGCGTCCGACCCACGTGCAGGGTCACTTGCGCCACTACCCGGTCGTTGTGCGACCGGGTAGCCTCATAGGCCAACTCCACAGTCGCATTCGAGATTCCTGGAAGGTGGCGGTTAATCTGGTCCAGTTTGCTTTCCACGTGCTCCCGGGTCCTATCGGAAATCTCCAGATTGCGTCCATAAATGTGTAGTTCCAATTGTCACACCTCCTCAGAGTGGCCACGGCCTCCCGGCCGTCAAATCCTCACCCTCTCTATTCATATTTACGTCTAGACCACCATAGGTGGCCCTATCAGGAGAGACAACCCACAAAGCTCCTCCAACCAGAGGGCCACCTGGCCCCTAAATAAAAAGGCCCCGACCCGGATTTAAATCCGGGTCGGGGCCTTTTGGTTGGCCCTGTAACGGGGCCCGGCGCCCCGGCTTAGTTCGGGAGCTTGGGCAGCACCAGGATGCCCTCCTCCGGGTCGCCCAGTATATCGGTATTGGACTGAGCGTGTAACTGCCCGGTGTAGGCGTTGACGATCGCGTCGCACGTGTTGCGGTCAAGGTCGTTGGCGTGTTCTTCCATCCCTGAGACTAGGGGCGTTAGGTGGCTGATCATGTAGCTCACGCTGACGGCGCTATTCTTTGGCGGCACCTTGTCGCCAAAGAGCAACATCTTGGTGGCGTGGGGATACACTTCGATCACGTTGTGGCCCGCTTCCCTCAGCGTCTTGCTCAGGAAGATGCCACGGTAGATAAGTTCTCTGATGATTGAACTTTTGTTGGTATAGAAACAACTGATCCCCATCTTGGCCAACTCAAGTTCAAGCAGGCGGCCCTTCCGATTGGGCACCGAAAAATGGCACGAACAGGCCTGGTCCAAACAACAGAAGCCGGACGGCAGGTTCAAAGGAGCGCCGATGGCGACCAGGTCTGGGCTGATGTCGTCCAGCATCTTGAGGAATTCGCTGTCTTCGTGGAAGCTGCCTAGCTCGGTCAGATGAGATTGGGAATCCAATATTGCTATAGAGGAGGGCTTTTTACGAGAGGCCCTTAAATCAACGCCTAGAACTGACATTTCGATTCTCCACGTCCGCGAATCGGAAAGAATATTCTCCCCGGCCCCGCTGAGGGGGCAGTTTGCCCAGGGAAGGTCCAGTGGAGTTACCCGGCGGCACCCGTGTATCGGTAGAATCCCCCCTGCGGAGGGCACGCCTACGGTGTGTTAAGCCAGTCTGCCGAAAAAAGAGAAGACTCCAAGTACTCCAAAGCGGCGGAGTAAGGGTCGGTCTCTTTCGCCGCTACCTTCTCCAAAGTAGCATTTAGGTCTGGATCGTTTTCCACCTTGTTGCGAAGACGCTGCGCCAACGCCTCTTCCACCGCCTCCAAGAACTCCTGTTTGCGCTGTCTTCCGCGGCGTTTTTCAAGTTCTCCGCTGGTGGTCTGAAATTCCCGGTGGTCCTGTATCTTCTCCCAGAGATCCTCTATTCCCTCTCCAGTATGTGCAGTTGTCAGCAACACCGGCGGGCTCCACCTGGGACTGGTTAGGGCCATGTGGAGCATTCCTGTGATGGCGGTAGCCATCTGGTTTGCCCCATCTCGGTCCGCCTTGTTTACCAAGAATATGTCGGCGATCTCCATCACTCCGGCTTTCAGTGTCTGGATCGCGTCTCCCGACTCGGGATTCATCGCTACCAAGACAGTGTCCGCCACGCTGATGATGCCCAGTTCGGTCTGCCCGACACCCACCGTCTCGACCAGTATCAGGTCGGTTCCGGCGGCGTCAAGCGCCCGGGCCATGCTCTTGACGATCCGAGGCAACCCACCCGATTGGCCCCGCGTGGCCACGCTGCGGATATAGACCCCGGAATCCAAGTAGTGGCGCTGCATCCGGATTCGGTCGCCCAAGATTGCACCGCCACTGAATGGGCTGGTGGGATCGACAGCTATGATGCCTACTGTTGAGCCTGTCGAACGCACCGACTGCGTCAGTTGGTCAACAATGGTGCTTTTTCCTGCTCCGGGCGGGCCGGTGATTCCAACCGTGTAAGCCCTTCCCGTATGCCCGTCAACCACCTTCATCACTTCGGCGGCTGCCGGGTCCCTCCTTTCCAACAAGGTTATCAACCTTGATAGCGCCCTTTGTTCGCCAGCCAATAGTCTTTCGGCAATCTCGGACATTGGTTAGACGTTCCTCAGGACGGTGCCAGAGGGCAGGAAATCGATTGCTGAACCTGCACGGAATCTAGCACCGGCCAGGCACGGCGTCAAGCGTGAGTTTTGGATAATGGATGATGATGAATATCGCATGTCAGGGATGATATCAGGATCCTACAAATATGGATGATTTGGCAAGGAATATGGAGTTATACAACCAACTTCGGCGGCTATAAATACGAATCGTTATGTAAAGTATGGATAAATCAGAACAATTTTGGGTCAGTTTATCGGTGATGTTTATGGGAAAACGGGAGTTTTCATCCCTGGGTCAGGAATTCAGGCAAAGGCAATTTGGGAATGGGCGAGTGGAAACCCTTGAGGCGGAGCCGATTTGCTAAAAATATGGCCCAAGTGTCCAGGGTTCGACGGGCTAATTCCCAGAACCCAGGTCCCAGTCTAATGGTGGAATTTGTGCTGGTTCTCGAATCCTACGGCATCGGCGGCGATCAGCAGGTCGGGCCGGTTGCCCCAGCGTTTCAGGAACCGCCCAAAGTTCTTCCTGCTCAGCTCGTCCCGCTGGTTGTCGTCCAACTCCGTCCATTGGCGGTGTTCGTGGCGGACCAACGGCAGGCTGGCGTCCGCGACCACTCGGAAACCTTTGTCCTTGAACTGGAAGCAATAATCGATGTCCAAGTTACGGTAGAACCGGAAGCACTCCCGCATCAGCCCCACGTTGTTGATCTCTTCACGGCGAAAAGCCATGCAATAAGCCTGCATGGCGTCGGCGTCGCCGCTGTCGACCTCTTCGTGGAAGTGCTGCATGTCGGGTGTGCTCAAACCCCAGGGGCCAAAAATGCCCACCGTGGGGTCGCTTAGTTGCTGATTGATGGAGTCTAGGATGTTACCGGTGATCTCCGCTGAGCCGTCCATGACCACGATGTTCCGGCCGCGGCTCTGCATCAGGCCGATGTTCTTGCTAGCAGCGTCGCCGATTACGTGGTCGCAGTGGACGACCCGTAGCTCCGGGTGCTGGGTCAGCATCCCCTCCAGCAACTCCCCGGTGCCGTCGGTGGAGCCGTTGTCGACCACGATGGCTTCAACCTTGTGGTCACCGGAATGATTGAGCATTCCTTCAATACAGCGTTTTACGTCGCTGGGATACCCATACGCGTTTAATATGAACGTGAAATCCAACTCGGCGGGCTGGTCCAGATAGGACTCAATCTCACGTGATGATGACACCGAAGCCCACTTTTCCTGCTGTAGTTCCAGGGGAGTCTTAGGTCTGACCCGCGTCCCGCCGGCTGTGTCTTCAACCAGATAACCGTCAGAGGCAAGCTGGCCTCGGATCGAGTCCGCGGTGGCAAAGTCGGACTGCTCCCGGTGTCCGCCACGTATCTGGAGCGTGGTGATGACATCTTCCGTCACAGAGTTTTCGGCTGGGGCTTTGTCCAGTTCCAGGCCGAATATCTCGTCGAATACCAATAGCAGGTCCATCTTGACCCGGCCGGGAAGTCCGGAACGCACCAACTCCCACGTCAGGGAGAGCGCTGCGGGCAGGTCCAAGTCCGATTCGACGGCGTCCCAGAACCGGCGCTGGTATTCATCAATCTCGCTTGCGTATCTGGCGGCGTGGCCGTTGTCCTCTTGCTCCTGGCTCCAGAGCCACATCCGATGCCGCAGGTTGGTCAGGGCCTTTTCCGCGGCCTTCAGCGATGTGAAGGTGAAGTTCATGCGGTGGCGGTACCGGACCGTCATGCATAGATAGCGGAACGAAAGGGGCGAGAATCCACGTTCGATCAGTTCCTCGATGAGGAAGACGTTGCCGGCCGATTTGGCCATCTTGGCGCCGTCTGCTAGCAGGTGCTGGGCGTGGATCCAGTAGTTGACGTGCTGGTTGCCGAAGGCGGCCTCGCTCTGGGCGATCTCGTCTTCGTGATGGGGAAATACGTTGTCGACGCCACCGGTGTGGATGTCGAAACTCTCCCCCAGGTACTTGGAGGCCATGGCCGAACACTCGATGTGCCAGCCGGGGAAACCTTCGCCCCAGGGGCTGTCCCACTTGACGTCGCGGCCTGGCTCTGCAGCCTTCCAGAGGGTGAAATCTCTGGGGTCGCGCTTCAGCGGGTCGGCCTCGGAACGGACGCCTTCAAGCAGGTCGCCGCCGATGTTGTTGGAGAGCTTGCCGTAGCCGTTGAAGGAAGGTACATCGAAGTACAGGTTGCCGCCCTTCTCGTAGGCATGGCCATTGGCCACCAACGCTTCATTGATAGTTATCATTTCCGGGATGTGGTGGCTGGCCCAAGGGAAAACCGTTGCTTCCATGATGTTGAGACGGGCTTCATCGCGGAAAAACCGCCCGGCATACACGTCGGCGATCTCTTGGATGGTCTTGCCCTCGGCCAGGGCGGCCATGATCATCTTGTCGCCGCCGGCTTCCGCCAATTCCTGACGCATGTGACCGACGTCGGTGATGTTCTTGATGTGGGTTACCTGCATGCCGCTGTGAATCAAAGAACGGCGGACCCAATCAGCCATTAGATAGGTGCGCAGGTTCCCGATATGGGCGTCACGGTACACAGTGGGACCGCAGGTGTACATTTGGATGATCCCTGGCGTGGCCGGCTGAATCTCTTCAACTTTCTTTGCCAGGGTGTTGTAGATGCGGAGCAATGGGACCTCTTCTACCTGAGGTTGCGCCTAACAAGTGTCGCGCCAGTTTAGCACGTTCCAAAGGTGTCTGCCACACGGAATTCTGCTCGATCGAATACCGGGCCTCTTTTTCGTTGTTAGATGATTCGTTCAGAGCCGTCATCCCAACTAACCCTCCCCCGTTGCGCGGAAGGACGACGAGAGAGGGGATTAATTTCGTCCTTCCAGCGAAATCCAGAATCCACTCAGCCTGCCTTCTTAGGAAGGACGAAGTGGGGCTTCCCCTCGGCGATTTCTTTACACCTGGTGCTGGACTACTGCCCCAGCTAGTTTCAAGGACTCTATCTGCTCCCCGGTGTAGCCCGCCTCGCTGAGAATCTCGTCGGTCTCCGCCCCCAGTAAGGGCGTGGGCCTGCCGACCCGCATGGGTGTCTCGGAGAGTTTGGCCACGCTGCCTATGTGATCGGCCTGGCCGATTCCGGGATGGTTCCGGGTAATTACGAGCCCGGCTGCGCGGATGTCCGGATCGTTCCGGAAATCCTCCACGAACCGGTTGGCCATCACGCTGACGCCGGTGGGGTTGATGATGCCTGCCCAGTCCTCTCGTGTTCTCCCTACCAAGATCCTTGATAGAGACTGGGTCAGCGCATCGTCGGTAGCATCATCCAGCTCCCCGAACTCAGGAAGGGCAGTGAACTTTCCCCAGGCCCCGTCGTCGGGACAGTGGAAGTACATCCAACCGTCAGCGGCCTCATAGAGGCGGGACTTGGCGGAGAACCCGCGGACGCCCAGACCCTCAGGTTCATTCCTCTGATGGCCTTCGTAATCAAGGAAATAGGGCGACTGCAGCAGGCCGGCGGTCAATGCCAGGCCGCTGTTTACTGTCTGTCCCTCGCCGGTGCGGTTGCGCTCGTGAACGGCCAAGGCCACGGCGTATGCGCCCATCAACCCGGTGCCATAGTCGTTCATGGGGTAAGGCAGCAGTTTTGGGGTTCCATCACGACCGCCGCGCCGCACCTGGATACCACTGGTGGCTTGGGCCAGTTGCTCCCAGCCTGGCCTCTCGGCCCAGGGACCGTCATAGCCAAAGGCGTTCAGCGAGGCGTGGATGATATCGGGCTTGTGCGCCTTCATCTGTTCGTAGCTGATGCCCAATCGGGCCAGTGTGGCCGCACGGCTGTTCTCGACCACAACGTCTGCGGTCTCGAGCAGCTTATAGAAAACAGCCAGTCCCTCAGGGGTTTTGAGATTGATATTGATGCTGCGCTTGCCCCGGTTTACGTCGGTGTTTCCCGAAATATCGTAAGGGCGCGACGGGTCATCGATCTTGATAACCTCCGCGCCGAACTCGCCCAACGTGCGTCCGCAGGTCGGCCCGGCCAGGACGATGCACAGGTCCAGCACCCGTATCCCTTCCAGGGCGCCCAAGATGTTCTCGTCCTTGTTGTGGAAGGTCACGGCCCGCCCCGGAGCGTTCACCTCTGCCAAAATCTCTGCGGTATGCTCTCCCAAAGTCGGGGCTCGGCCCTGGATGGCGCCGGGTGTTCCCCTCAAGCGCACCTGGACGCCGGGTTGCTTCATCTTCCCGTATTGAGAGTCGTCGAGCTCGGTCACCATATTACTTTCGAGGGCATGGGGATGGACGAGCCATTCGTCGATGGTCTTGCAGATGGTTCCGACGCCCCTCGCCGCGGCGATGTCGTCCTCCCATTGCTTGGCGGTCCGCTCCAGGAACATTTTCTCGAAACGGTCCTTCCACATGGCGATGGTTTCCTCGGAAACCGGTACGTAGTAGAGACTTTCCAGTTCTTCGGTCCAGTCGGGATGTCCAGCGGCGTTCATCAATGAGCCCACGAACACCTGGTACATCCCCTGCGATTGGATGTAACGGCCGTCGGCGCACTCGTACTGGTGGGCCATGATGTTCCGCGGCCAGGCGAAGAGATCGGGCGGGTCGATGTCATGCAACTTGACTAGGTGCCGCCCGATGGCCGAGAACATGGCGCTGTGCATCGGGACTTCGATGCGCTGGCCCTTGCCGGTGCGGTCTCGGGCGACCAATGCCATGGTCAAAGATACCGAAGACACGATGGCGGCGAATGTGCTGGCCGTGGGCAGCGGCAGGAACAGCGGCTCTTCGGTGTCATCATAGGGCTGGTAGGTGCCGGTGGAGGCCGAGACGATGCCCTCCCAGCCGCGTTCGTTGCGGTGTGGGCTGTCCTCACCGAAGCCGGGGATGGACACATAAAGCAGGTTGGGGTTGCCTTTGGACAGGGTTTCGTAGCCGATGCCAAGGCGGTCGGCAACGCCGGGCCGGTAGTTCTCAATGACGATGTCGGCCTTCTTGGCCAACGCTTGGGCGGAGGCCTGGCCCTCGGGCGTCTTCAGGTCGATGACCACCGAGCGTTTACCCCGGTTCCAAGTGGCGAAGGCCGGTTCACTCCGAGCGGGGTCCCCGCCGGGCCGCTCAACCTTGATCACATCTGCCCCCTGGTCGCTGAGCAGCATGCCCAATAATGGTCCGGGGATGTACTGGCCGAAATCCAAGACCTGCACACCGCGCAACGCGCCCTGCGCCTGGGTCTGCTCTGTGGTCGTCATATCAAAAGCCTCAATTATTTCGTTTTGTTAGGCGTCGGAATCGTAGCAATGGGCCATCAGGCCGTCAACCACTGGCCTGGATCAATTCCTTTAGGCGGTCATCGTTAGAAATCTCTTGTTTTCGCCTCTGTGCAACATTCGATGGCAATTGGAACAAACTAAAGCCAAGTCATTTAGCTTTGTGCTGGTTCCCGGCGAAATCTTGGATAACGGAATTTCGTTATGTCAATCGATAACACCTTCTCCGATTTTGAAGTCGTAGAATTCAGCAAAACTAAAGTTGCAAAGATCACAGGGAAGTTTTCCGAATCGTTTATGCTCTTGGTCCTTTTTTCTCTTGACTAGGTTGCGAATACGCCCCTGTACCAATGGCTCCGTTGAAGTAGGGTTCCCTCAATGATCGAGTCTTCATTAGATTCTTTGTCACGGCTAGCCATGACGAGGTTTCCTGCGTTTTTCCTAATCGTGGTCGCAACGATCTTGAGGTGCTCTTGATTGATTACAAAGTCATCCCAAACAGCTTGGCAATGCGATTTCTCTGGATAAGCCCTCGACGTCCGCCGGAGGTGTAAGAGGGATCGATACTTTGGAAATTACTCATTTTCATTGCCACGCCTGCGTGATCACGAAAGTTATCAGGTCTATCGGCAATTGGATAAATCGGTAATGTCCTTAAGTAGATACTTAGCTCCTCAATTTCTCCATAGGACTTGAAAATCCCCCGGTCTCTCAACCTGAAATATAGGTCTGAAGCCAAAATGGTTTCGCCCCTAGTCCAATCTAACTTTGCCATGATTCTCCAGGCCTAGCTACCACCGGATCTGGTTCTGATACCTCAAGCCTAAACTGTCCGATGCTGAATCTTGACCGTCCGGCCTGTCTTCGCCGATTCGATCACCGCTGAGTTGATCTCCGTACTCCGCAGGCCGTCAGTGCCGGTGGCGGTGGGCTCCCGGTCTTCTTTTAATGCGGCGTGGAAGTCGGATAACTCGGCTACGAAATTGGCCAGGTAGTCGTACTCGAAGCTTTCGGTCTGGTTGACGGTCTCGCTGACTACTTCTACCGCGCCCATGCGGGCCTCCCAGACGGTGGCAGTGCCGGTGAATCGGCCGTCGGTGCCATAGACGGTGAAGTTGTTCAGCGTGTCTGGCAGCATCCGGCCACAACTGACGTTGGCAATGGTGCCGTCTACGAGCCGCAGCGACATGCTGGCGATGTGCTCCAGTGGCTGGCTGTCGGTCTGGCCGTCGGTCATGGCTACGGCCTCTGTGATTTCCTGGCCCATGACGTAGCGGACCAAGTCGAACACATGGACGCCAAGGCCCATGATCACCGACCCTCCGCCCATGGCCGTCGGGTCTTCCCACCAGCCGCGCAGGCCGGACCGGGGCTGGTGCTCCGGCTCGCCCCTCTCGCCCCGGCCCCAGTGGCCCTGTAGCAGCCGTATGCGGCCAAGCTTGCCCTGGAACACCAAATCTCTGGCCAATCGATGCGCTGGATGAAAGCGCAGTTCAAAGCCCAGCCCCAGCTTCACGCCGTTGGCCTGGCATACCTGGACCATCGCCAACGCGTCGTCCACTGAGGTGGCCATGGGCTTCTCCGACAGCACGTGTTTCCCAGCCTTGGCGGCCTGGGCGGTGTGCCCCAAGTGGGAGGCGTTAGGCGAGGCCACGAAAACGGCGTCGATGCGGGAGTCGGCCAGCAAGTCGTCCATGTTCGAATACCCGGCCAGGGCCCCGTGAGTCTCGGCAAAGGCATCTGCACGCCCTTGGTCCCGGCTCAAGACTGCTATCAGCTCGGCGTCCGGTGTGATTCCGATGGCCGGCGCCAGTTTTTGATGTGGATGCATCCCAGCCCCAATGATCGCCCAACCTAATACCACTTCGCGCCTCCTACGCCGTTCCGGATTGAATAATGCTGGAAGGCCACTATAATACCGCCAACGTAAGGAGGATTACAGAGTAACGGGAAGCAATCCAGCAGGAGACAAGCATATGGGTTCGGTATTGGAAAAGGCCCAGTTGGTCAAAGACGAATCGGCGCGAATCGGGGTTTACCTAAAAACCCTGAAACCCGAGGCCTGGGCGACCGAGAGCGCCTGTGACGCCTGGGAAGTCCAGGACGTGGTGGCACACCTGACCGGGGCGGTTGATCGGTTCGGGCCCAACATCATCCGGGGAATCGGTGGAGACGGCTCGGCTCCTGAAGGAATGCCTCCCGCCGGTGAGGGCGATATGGCGGCCCGGTTGCGGGCCAACGCCCAAGTGGCCATCGATTTTAGGACCAGTTTGGGCGGAGAAGTGCTGGCCGCGTACAACGACAGCCGGGTCAGGTTCGATGATGTGTTCGCCCAAGCGACGGATGCGGACCGAGACAAACTTTGCTACCACGCCGCCGGCACCATCTCGGTGGAGACCTATTTGAACCTGCGTCTTACTGAGTTGATCGTCCACGAGTGGGATATCCGATCCAGGCTGGAGGCGGCCCCGGTGATGTCTGCAGAGAGCCTGCCGTCGATAATAGAGATGTTTCCGGTGTTTGTGGTGGGGCGGCTATTCGACCCAGGAGTGAGCATGCCTAAGTCCGCCCGGCTCAGGTTTGAACTGACCGGCACGGTTCCAGGCAGCTATGACATCGTTGCCGGCGGAGGTGAGAAGGCGTATATGGAGTCCGCCAGCGACAAGCGCCCCGACACCATCTTCGGCTGTGACACTCAGACATTCGTCCTGCTGGTCTACGGACGTTACAACCTCGAGCAGGCCATGGCCGACGGCCTGATCGCCGTATCTGGCGACACCAGCCTAACGACGCACTTCGGGAGTTAGACCGCTTGGATCACAACCGGGCTGCCTGAAGAAACCCCTTTCAATACCCCGATGTCGCCCGTCATCTTGCCGATGACCGTGACTTCGCTAGCGGGCCTGATCTCGTCGCCCCGGCTGGCCGGGGTGAGGCCGAAGAAGAGACAGAAGGCCTGTCCGGGCGGCCAATAGCCCAGATCGCCGAGGTCCACCACTTCTTGCCCGTTCTCCAATTCGGCGTCGACGGGGATGCGGAAGTAGATCTCCTCGCCCCACGTGCTGCCGTTCCCCTGTATAGGCAGGGCATCCCAAACGGCGCCGGCAGTTTGAGTGTCGTTCAGCTCAGCATCAACCACCACGCTGCCTGTTGTTATGCGTATATTCTTAGGCATCTGATCATTTAGGCCAGATTGGTGGCGAATCGCTCCGGGAAATAGCCTTGCACGGACAAGGTGGTCTCGCCGGTGGTCATCAGGTCGGCGACCGACTTCCCGATGCCGGGGGCCAGCAGGATACCCTTCTTGCCAGCGCCGGTGGCCAGGTAGACGTTTTCCCAGCCGGGCGCCTGCCCCAAGACTGGCAGCCAATCGGGTGTGACCGGACGCAGGCAGGCGGTATGCTTCGCCAGTTTGGCGTCACCTAGAGCGGGGAAGATGCGGGCCAGCCGTTTGCGGATCTGTTTGGCGACTTCCTGAGAGTTCTCGCGGTCGAAGCCATTCCAGTCTTCCGTTGTGCCGCACCAGTTGAGGCCGTCCAGCTTGGGGTAGATGGATGCTCCGCCGCCGCTGATGTCGTATTGGATACGGTCCCCTTCCAGTTCCAGCCGCAGAATCTCGCCCTTGAGCGGGTCCACCGGGATGTAGATGTCCAGCCAGGACTCGGCCCGCCGCGACCATGGCCCCATGGCCATAACCACTTGCCCGCAGGATATCTCGCCGTCGTCTAAGATCACGCGGTCTATCTTGCCGCCGTTGCCTTCCAGTCCCTGGACATTGCCCTCGCGGATGGTTGTGCCCGCTGCCGTCGCGAACGCGTTGGTCAACTTGTGGCTGTCGGCGGCGGTGTTGCCGTGGTCATACATACCGCCCAGGATGCCGGTTGAGATTCTAGGCTCAAGCTTGGCGACTTCATCGGGTTCCATCCAATGGGCTTCAAACCCTTCGACCGCGTCCATTCGAAGCGCAGTCTCTTTCAGGCCGTCGATGTCAGACTCTTCCAAAGCCAGGTCAATCTTGCCCACGGTGCGGTGTTGATAGTCGATACCGGATTCGTCCTTCAGGTCTTGGTAAAGCTCGGCATGGAGTTGGAAACACTCCCAGCCAAAGGCGGCCAGGGGGCCGGGAATGCCAATGCCCGTCAGCGGGTTCAGCCCACCGGCGGCGTTGCCGGAGGCCTGGTTGCCCACGCCTTCGCGCTCGATGATGGTTGACCTCACCCCGGACTTGGCCAGGTAGTAGGCCACGGCGCAGCCCGCCGCCCCGCCGCCAATGATCGCAACCTCTGTTGTTTCAGCCATGATCTCTCCATGTTCGTTTTAGTATGCAGTTCCCTTTCCCAGGCAAGGGAGACGGCTAGGGTGAGGGCGTTCCCTCTTCGATGGAGTCAGACTTCAACTTGGAAGTGCCTCCATATCCAACTGCGTCTAGGGTCCCGACTTCGTCGGACCTATTCTTCCACTTGCGAGGGGGAAGGGACTTTTTGTTATCCCGCTTGCCGGGTTTCTCTGAAATACCGATTATACCTAGTATCCAGATTGAACGGTGCTCCTAACATGTCACCTTGAGTGAAGCGAAGGGTCTGCCAAGGTGATGATTGGCAGATTCTTTGTCGGCCTTCGGCGCTCCTCAGAATGATAGTTTTGTGGCAGGCCTTGGTTAAGGCAGGTATTTCTTGTTTCTTGCAACTGTGCATCCCGTTGCCGTGGGGTCTAAAATGGACAAAGAGTCAGGAGGTTTCCATGCCCATTTATGAATATTACTGCGGCGGCTGCGGCCTCGATTTTGAGGTGATGCGATCGGTTTCGCAGTCTGGTGATCCGGCCAACTGCGAGAAATGCGGCAAGCCGGCCGAACGGCAACTATCCAATTTCGCCTTCAAGTCCAATACCTTCACGTCCCCCAAGTTCAAAGCGTCTCTGGAGAAGCCATTGCGCAACAGAGACCAACGGCCCGCCAAAGACTCCCGCTAACCGCCCCCGGACTCACTGCCCGAGCCGCCATTGGAATTCTTGGCCGAGGCCCTAGCCTCCCCGCAGATGATGCAGGGGCAGGCTGCGCGCAACACCTTATAGGTGTAGATGCCGGTGTAATGGGCGTCGCTCCACAGGAACTGCACCCCGTATTTGCCAACCGCCATCTGGTCCAGGGCCTTCACTTCCTGGGGCACGGTATCTGGATCGAGGGTGCGCTTGCCGCTCATCTCGTCCACGCAATTGGCGCAGGGACAGGCCAGCCGCAGGTACCGGTGGGGAAAAGGGCTGCGATGGGCGTCCTCCCACAGAATTGCCACGGCATCGTCTTCCAGGTTTATGGCGTCGGGCAGAATAACTTGTTCCATTTTTCTGTCTCACGTAGCGGACAGGCCGCCGGTTTTACCCTTGGGGTGCTTGAACTTCAGCCAACCGCGCCGGGCGGGGCATCTCGTCAGGGTCGGTGGGAATCTCGATGATGCTGGGTTTGCCGCAGTTCAGGGCTTCCTGAAGCGCGTTCCCGATGTCCTCTGGCCGCTCCACGTAGAACCCGGCGCCACCGAAGATCTCCGCGTACTTGTCGAAGCGGGGGTTGGTTACGTCGGCGCCCACGTAACGCTCATCGAAGGCGTAACGCTGGTAGGCCTTCTCCGAGCCCCAGATGCCGTTGTTCATGATGACGGTGACCAGCGGCAGGTTGTAATGCACCGCCGTGGAGAACTCCTGGGCGTTGAACAGAAAACCTCCGTCGCCGTTGAAGTTGATCACCGGGCGGTCGGGGGCAGCGAACTTGGCGCCGATGGCCGCTGGGAAGCTGAATCCCAGTCCACCCAGGTCCAGCGAGGTTATCAGGCTCCGTGGCTCATAGTAGTTTAGCCGGTCCTGCCCGTAGTTGGGGGCCAGCCCGGCGTCCAGCGCCAAGATGGCGTTGCGGGGCATGACCTTCCTGAGTTCCGCGTAGGCCCGCTGCGGCTTGATCGGCAGGCCGGAGAGTTTCTCCTCGTCCTGCAGCCGGGATGCCCGGCGGTGGTTCCAATCGCCGATCTCAGAGACCCATTGTTGGTTGGGCCGGGGCTCGCGCTCTCGCACCTTCTCTAAGAGACCCTCCATCACCCCTTTGGCGTCGCCTTCGATACCCACAGTCACCGGGTAGTTGCGTCCAATCTCCTGAGGGTCGATCTCGATCTGGATGATCTTGGCGTCCTCGGGGATGAACCGGTTGTCGTAAAAAGTTGTCGACTGGCTGAGTCGGGTGCCCACGGCCAGGATTGTGTCGGCTTGGCGCACCGCTTCGATGCCTTCGAGCGACCCTAGGCGGCCTAGATGGCCCAGGTAGTTGGGATGGTCGTTGCGCACGGCGTCGGCCCGCCCGTATGAGGTGACGATGGCGGCGCCAGTCAGCTCTGCCATGTGGCAGACCTCGTCGCCGGCGTTGCTCCACTGAACTCCACCGCCGGCCAGGATGACCGGGCGTTGGGCGGCTGACAGCACCGCGGCGGCTTTGTCGATGAGGCCCTGGTCTCCCCGGGAGCGGGTCTGGCCGGGCCGGTAGGCGTTGGGCGCCAGCAGGTCTAGCTCAATCTCCGCGCCAGGCAACAGGTCACGAGGTATGTCGATCATCACCGGGCCCATCTTGCCCGAGGTGGCGACGCGGAAGGCGTGGCGCAGGGCTTCTGGCAACACCTCGATCTTGTTGATGGCGAAGGCGGCCTTGGTGATCGGCTTGAAGAGGGCGACCTGATCGAACTCCTGGGTGGAGTCGCGGTTCTGGTGGCTGCGGGAGGCTGAAGGCGCCAGCACGACCACCGGTGAGTGGGCCACGTAGGCCGAGCCGATACCATATGTCAGATTCAGGACTCCGGGCCCGTTGGTCACTAGACAAACGCTGGGTTTGCCGGAGATGCGGCTGTAGCCGTCGGCCATCAAAGCAGCGCCCTGCTCGTGTCTTACGCCGATGAACCTGATGTCATCTCTGTCGTAAAGCGGGTCCAGAATGTCCAGGAAGGACGAACCTACGATGCCGAACATGTGAGAGACCCCTTCCTGCCGTAGCATTTCAATAACGGCATCGCCGGCCTTCATCTTCTGAGCCAATGCAATTACCTCCGGGGTATGCGGGAATAAAGTCGGTTTTCAGGTCACGCCTGAGAGTCGATGGGAGTTTATCATAAGCGGAGACCCGGTCAGCCTAAATTGACTGACCGTTGGCCTAACCGTAGAATCGGGAGGCAACTAGAATTTTTATAAATCCCTTCCCCTGCTCTGGGGAAGGTTAGGACGAGGGCAAATGGCTTACGAAACGATCCAGGTGGAAAACGAAGAAGGCGTGGCAGTCATCACCATGAATCGGCCTGAGGTGTTGAACGCCATGAACCACGTTGTGAACACCGAGCTCCACGACGCGGTGGTGGAGGCCAACGCCGACTATGATATCGGCTGCATAGTCATCACCGGTACCGGCAACAAGGCTTTCTCCGCCGGTGGCGACATCCACGAGCAGCGGGAAGACGCCCGCAACCGCACCGAAGAGGAACGAGACGCCCGCCAAGGTGAACACTCCCGTTGGATGTACGAGCTTTCAGCCTCGCCCAAGCCGGTCATCGGCATGATGAACGGGCTGGCCTACGGCGGAGGCGCGGTGCTGGCATCGTGTCTCGATATCCGGGTCGGCTGCGAGAACACCAAGTTCCGGTTCCTGGCAGTGGCCTACGGCCGCATCAACTGCACCTGGACCCTGACCAACCAGGTGGGCTGGCCCAAGGCCAAGGAACTGCTGTTCACCGCCCGCGTGGTCGAGGCCGAAGAGGCCTTCCAGATAGGCCTGCTGAATCACCTGGTCCCTGCCAGTGAGCTCCGTGCTAAGACCATGGAGATGGCCACCCTGATCGCCAAGAACCACCGAGGTTCGGTGATCGGCGTCAAAGAGATTCTGCTTAAGGACATGACCGCCAACCTGGAAGGCATGTGGCAGAACGAAAAAGACTTCACCAACGTTGTCAAAGGTTTCGGAGTAGAAGACGCATTCCCCGAGTTCATAGCCAGAAAGGGCCGACCAGCTTAGCGTATCGGCGCCATAGGGGCAAAACCCCTTCCCCCGTGAGCGGGGGAAGGTAAGAAATGGGGGCCTCCGCTCTCCACAAACCAAACACCACCCTGCAACCAAACACCACCCTGCAACCAAAAACCATGCCAAAAAACCACACATGATCCCCTGGAAGCTACTCGGAACCGCCAAAACCTCCAGAAACGGAACTGAGCTCCGGTTGTATCAGCGTGACAATGAGTTCTCGATCAAGGCTGACAACCAGGAGCTGATGAACAGCCAGGTCCATGGCTCGGAAGACGCCCTGGCCAAGCTCGCCTGCGAGAAGGTCACCAACCACCCAGATGTGCGCGTCCTGATCGGCGGCCTGGGCTTGGGCTACACCGTGAGAGCAGCGTTGGACGAACTTAAAGCCGACGCCGAAGTCATAGTCTCGGAGATAATCCCCGACGTTCTGGAGTGGAACCGGGAGTTCCTTGGCCACCTGGCCGACCATCCTCTAGACGACGATCGCGTCACGGTCGAGGTAGAAGATGTCGCGCAGATGATCAGGACTACCAAGGGCGGTTACAACGCCATCATGCTGGACGTCGACAATGGCCCCCAGGCGATGACTCAAGAAGGCAACGAGTGGATCTATAGCCCCAAGGGCCTGGAATCATCTTTCGCCGCCCTACGGCCCCGAGGCGTCCTCTCTATCTGGTCCACCGACCCCGACCCAGCGTTCACCCGAAGGCTACTCAAGACCGGCTTCAAGGTCGAAGAAGTGAAAGCACGAGCCCGCAGCGGCAAAAAAGGCGGCGGCCACTACTTCGTCTGGGTCGCCACGCGGAACTAGCCGCTAAGCGTCCCCTTAGTACTGGGGATGGTCGACGGCGCGCGGGGGTCTGGCTCCAAGGCGTCGCGGAGGGAACGGGCCAGGGCTTTGCAGAGGGCTTCGGCCTTGTGGTGGGGGCTGACTCCGGTGATGATCTTGGCGTGGAGGTTTATCTTCCCCTCCAAGGCGAACGACTCGAAGAAGTGTTTCACCAACGCGCCGGGCAACGTTTCCACCATGGAGTCGTCCAGGGTAGTCTCAATCACGGCATAGCCGCGGCCGCTGCAGTCCAGCGCAACCATGGCCAGCGTCTCATCTAGGGGCACCATGGCGTGACCCATGCGGCGAATACCCCGGGCGTCGCCCAGAGCTTCGTTGAACGCCCTTCCCAGGGTGATGGCCACGTCCTCCACCAAGTGATGCCAGCCGGTGTGGAGGTCTCCTTTGGCTTTGAGCGTTATGTCTATCAGGCCGTGCCTGGATATCTGAGAAACCATGTGATCGAGGAACCCGTTGCCGGTGTCCACGTCATAAACGCCGGTGCCGTCCAAGTCTATCGTCAGCGAAATCTCGGTCTCGCTTGTCTTTCGCTCGATATTTGCCGATCGTCCCTTGTTAGCAGCCGGTCTTCTAGGTGGCATCACATCTTCCCCTTAGGCGCACAGCTCTCTAAATGCCTCAACGACCGCGTCGGTCTCATGGGGGAGGCCGATGCTGGTCCGGATAAAGTTCTTTAGGCGTCCACTGGGCCAATAGCGCAGGAAGATTCCCCTGCTGCAGAGGCCCTCAAATATCTCTTTCCCCCGTCCGTCGGGCACTTCGCAGAGGATGAAGTTGGCCCGTGACGGCCAGGGTGTCAGGTTGGGGACCTGCTTCAGTTTCTCCATCATGCGGTCCCGTTCGTCGACTATCTGGGTCACCCGCGCCAACAGGCCCGGCGTGTCCTCCAAAGACGTGGTCAGCGCCACCTCAGCGGCCAAGTTGACGTTGTAGGGTGGCTTCATGGCCATCATGGTGGCGGCCAGGTGCGGGTCCATAGCGCCCACGCCAATGCGCAGCCCCGCTAGTCCCGCCCATTTGCTGAAGGTTCGCAGCACCACCAGGTTGGGGTACTCGGCGAGCAGCGGGATGGCCGTATCGCCGCAGAACTCGAAGTAGGCCTCGTCCATCACCACCAGCAGTCCCGTGTCCAGCATGGCCCTGGTCTGGGCCTCAGGGACGATGTTCCCGGTCGGGTTGTTGGGCGAGGTCAAAAAGATGATCTTGCTCTTGGCGGTGACGACCGATTTCATGGCTTCCAAGTCGATCTCGAACTTGTCGTCCCGTTCCACCGCGATGGTCTCGCCACCGCAGATGCCCGTGGAGAACGAATACATGCCGAAGGTCGGGGTCGGGACGATCACATTGTCGCCCACTCCCACGTACATGCGCAGCAGCAGGTCGATCAGCTCGTCGCTGCCGTTGCCCGCTATTATTTTTTCCGGTTCTACGTTCAGGTAGCCCGACAGCACCCGGCGCAGGCCGCGCTGGTCCGGGTCGGGATAATAATTGAAGTTCGGGTATTCGCCTAGCGCCGCGGCCACCTTGGGCGAGGGGCCGTAGGGATTCTCATTGCCGTTGAGGCGGATGATCTTGTCCGGGGATATCCCCGCCCGCTCGGCCATGACCTCCATGGGGTCAACGCCCTCGTAGGCCTCCAGCGCCTCGATGTGGGGCAGCATGGACGGCATCTTCTTTTGGGTCATATCAGGCTCCCTTCGCGATGGAATCGAGCCTGACTTGGATAGCGCTGGCGTGACCGGAGAGCCCTTCGGCGTCGGCGATGTGCACAGCAGCCTTGCCAAGTTTCTGGAACTCGGCGGGGCTGAGACCGACCACCGGCATGGTGCGCAGGAAGTGGTGCACGCTCAAGGCGGAACCGAACCTGGCGGTGCCTCCAGTGGGCATCACGTGACTGGGGCCGGCGATGTAGTCACCCATGACCTCGGGCGAGAACTCACCCAGGAATAGGCCGCCGGCGTGTTTTATCTTGTCGACCCAGGACCAGGGGTCGTCCAGCAGCAGGCATAGGTGCTCGGGCGCGATGCGGTTCACCAGGTCGACGGCTTCTTCTAGCGAATCGACCAACACCACCCGACCTTGACGGTCCAGCGCCGCCTGTGCGACGTCGCCCCGGGGCTGTTCGGCAATCATCCGGTCGACTTCCGCATCAATCTGGTTGATCAACTCCTGGTTGTTGGTGATCAAAATAGCGGTGGCTAGCGGGTCGTGCTCCGCCTGCGCGATGAGGTCGGCGGCGCAGAAGGTAGCGTTGGCGGTCTTGTCGGCCAGAACGATGGTCTCGGTGGGGCCGAAGACACCATCGATGTCGACGGAGCCTTGGACCAGCTTCTTGGCGTAGGAAACGAAGATGTTGCCGGGGCCGCAGATCTTGTCGACCTTGGGAACTGAGGCAGTTCCGTAGGCCATGGCGGCGATGGCGGGGACTCCGCCCACCTGATACAGGGCGTCCACTCCGGCGATCTCAGCGGCGACTATCACTGCCGGGTTCAGGGCTTCTCCCCATTGGGGCGGCGTGCAGAGGATGACCTCTCGGACGCCGGCCACCCTGGCCGGAACAGCGGTCATCAACACAGTCGAGGGGTAAGCGGCGCTGCCGCCGGGGGCATAAAGACCAACTCGGTCTAGGGGGCGAATCAATTCACCCAGGCCTTTTTCGCGGTCGACCCAGTTGCTGGGCATGGTGGCTTCGTGGAAGTCGCGCACCCGCTCGGCGGCAAGTTCCAATGACTCCCGAAGTTCCTTGCTGACGGAGTCTCTGGCCTGGGCCATCTGGGCGTTGGTCACCCGGAAGTCTTCAAGGTCCGAGCCGTCCAGAAGCTTGGCGTAGCGCAGCACTGCGGCGTCGCCTTCACGGCGTACGTCGATTAGCATCTGGTTGACCGATTCCAGTGGACTGACACCCTTTCCGAAGGCTTCTTCGGTGCGGGCCAATACCGACTCGGGCAGCGATTCCAAGTCCAGGGGGTCGATGCGAACCAGAACGTTCTCGGCGTTCTGGGCTCCTTTTATCACGTTAAGGGCCAACTGATTTCTCCATCACTTTCTATCTAGTCCGGAATGAATTCCCGGACCTGGGTTATCGTTGCGGCCAAGGCGCGTTCTTGGTACGCCGAGACGTTGCCCTCGGGCACCTTCTCGTAGAGTTCTTCCATGTTGCGGGGTATACCTTCTATGAACCGCTCCACTATTTTTCGGACATCTTCATCATCACGATACAGCCGGTTAAGCGCCCCTTTCAACCGTTCCCAGGTGAATTCCCATACTTGGAACCGCCCGACCCGGTCCTTCCACTCGCCCAAAAGCCCTTTGTCGAAGAACGGCATAGCCACGTTGTGATCGGAGCAGGGCAGCCATTTTTCGGGGTGGCAATCGCCGCTGATCTGGGGCAGGGCCTGCCGGTCCATATCCAGTTGCATCGCCCGGTCCCAGATATTTGCTTCTACTTGGTCGTCGGTCAGCCGGCTTTCCTCGGCGGTGTCGAAATGGGGCCGGAACACGCTGGTGATCCAGACTTCATCCGACGCCAGATGGCAAACGTAACCGGCCAAGAATGCTCTCGACGCCGGCGACATGTCCTCTTGAAGTTCCGGGTGCATCCGGAACATGGTACTGGTCCCGGTGCCGACTTCCTCCACCGACAGGGGCGCGAAGTGGGTCTGCTCCCTAGGCCACCGGGTCATGGCCCGGATGTCCGGGGCGGTGGAGCCCAGGTAGTAGGCGCCCATGTGATCGAAGACGTAGCTTCGGTCCAGTTGCTCGGCTACCTGGTCGGCCAGATATATGTGCATCGGGAGGTTCGGCATTATCTATAACCCGCCGGAAATTTAAAAGAGTCCGAACTGGTTTAAGCGATTAGTGATTGCCGCCAAAGAGGGCTTGGTAGGCCTCTGAGTGGCCATCGAATAGATAGCTTAATTGGGATGCGGCCACGTCGATAGCGCCGCAGTCTCGCAGGTGGTCGACGGCTTCCAACAGCCGGTCTTTCTTGATCAGCAGGCTGACGTTGAACCAGTCCTGCTCTTCGATGTTGTAGACCCGGGCCACGGTGGGGCCCTGCAGTCCGGCCAGGTCGGTGCGGGCCAGCACGGTGGAGCTTACTTCCTCGGCTGATGCCGCCCGCACGTTGGCGGTAACGCGGTAGAAGGGCTCGGCCCTCAGGTGACCTTCCATGAGTTCGACGATGGAACGGGCCAAGGCCAAAGCCTCCCCGGATGTTCCAAGCGACACCGGATTGGCGATCAGACACGATTGGGAGGACAGGATGGTGCCTTCATCCAGTTGCTTGAGTTGGTTCTCACGCAGCGTCGTCCCAGTGGCTGTTACGTCGGCGATCAAGTCGGCGTATCCGGCGGCTGGGGCTGCTTCCATGGCGCCGCTTGCCGGCACCAGGGTGAAATAGTTGATGCCCCGCTCGTATAGATAGCCCCGCAACAGTCTGGGGTATTTGGTGGCGATGCGTAGCTGTTTGCCCTCTTGCCTGAATTCCAAGGCCAGGTCGGCCAGGTCGGAGAGGGAGGTTACGTCCATCCAGGAATCTGGCACGGCCAGAACGAAATCGCAACGGCCGTATTCGAGGTCCTCGATCAGTACCGACGCTTTTCGTTCGTCGTTGCGGTATTCCAATACCCGGTCCAGGCCGGTCACGCCCAATTCGGCACTGCCCTCTTCCACCTTGGATGCGACATCCGATGTGCGTTGGAATAGCACTTCTACCCCTGGGATGGCGGGGACCGTGCCGGTATAGCGTCGCGAGTTGGGGCGCGACACAGTCAGCCCACAGTCCCTCATGAAAGCGAGGGTCGAATCGTACAACTCGCCATCACTGGGGAGGGCTATGCGCAGTTGGCCCTTTTTATTTTGTTCTTGAAAAGTCAATTTCTGGCCTAACTTGCCCCGATGGAGATCAGCGCGTCCAGATTATAGGCAAAACCCAGGGCTGGGACGGCTTCGCTGCCACCCAGAGCCCGGGACAATGTGTCATAGCGGCCTCCACCGCCCAATGTTCCCGGCCACTTGGGGTGCCTGACCTCGAAGATCAGACCGTTGTAGTAGGCCAGTCCGCGCACCAGACCGAAGTCCAACAAGATCTGGCCCTTGGTGTCCGGTCCCTTGGATACCAGGCCGATGACCTCTGAGAGACGGTCGGCGGCGTTTTGGTTGGCCCCGGCCGAGGCCAAGGTCTTCTTAACCGACTGAAGGGCCCGTTCTGGCTCGCCCTTGATCCCCGCCAGGTCGCTGGCTAATTCCAGTCCCTGCCGGAGCTTGTCTTCGCGATCGGTGCCCCTGATCTTTTGGAGCAGACGCTCTACTACATCGTCAGGCGTGCGTTGACCCAGGTGGTCGGCCGAGTTCCATTGCAGCAATCCCAGCAGTACTGACCGTGCCTGCGTGTCGTCCAATCCCTGGACCGCTTGGCGGAGTGCGGCGTCCTCTGGGTCAACTGACACGTTGGAGCCGCCGACCAGGTGCAGGTGGCGTCCTTCCTCCAGCAACTTAGGCACCACGGAGCGGCCTTCACCGAGTCGGGGCATGCTCTGAATGATGAAGGACCGGGCGCGCTCGGAGACGCCTACTGGGTCCAACAGACTATCTAGGATGTCCAAGTCAGCGAGCTGCAGGCTCCAGCTGTCTAATCCCAATTGCGTCGGCACCGCTAGGGCGAGGTCTAGGAGTTCAACGTCGGCCGCGATATCGGATGAGCCGAGAAATTCTCCTCCCACCTGGGTGAACTGACCGCTGGCCTCCGGGTGGGAGATGTCGAACCGGAAGACCGGCCCGCAGTACTGCCACCGTGCCGGGAGGCTGATATCGGCGGCGTTCTCCAGGTAGTGCCGCATGATCGGCGAGGTGAATTCGGGGCGCAGGCTGACTGAATTACTCCCAGCATCGGTGAAACTGTATAGCTGGGAGGCCAATTCGCCGCCCGATTTCCTTAGGAACAGGTCGGTTGGCTCCAGGACCGGGGTCTCCAACCTGCGGTAGCCGTAGCCGCTGAGCTGTTCGCAAAGCCGGTCTTGAAGTCCCAGTTTTTGACGCCAGGCGTCCTCCGGCAGGTCGTTCATGCCCTGCAGGCGGGAGACGGAGTTGGTGGATTGTGTGGGTTGGCGGTACATGTTGAATAGCCGGGATACATTAAATAAATAAGGACGCCTCGACTGGTCTGAGACGCCCAAGGACTCTCGATATTGTACATCAGGCCAAGAGCTACTTCCAAGAATGAGGGGAGTTGAGAAGCGGTGATTCGATATGTTCTCCATGAGTGGACGTGTAATGATATTCGCCCAAACAATCCGTTCGTCCTGAGCCCCGGCGAAGGATGGGCATAGGCCGCCGTCTGGCGGGTCCTACGGGTGGGCGTTGAGACCGCCGTCCACATACACCGGCTGCCCGGTTGAGTAGTCGCAGAACTCGGAGCATAGATAGACCAGCAGCGGGCCGATGTCGCCGGGGTTGCCCTTGCGGCGCAGTGGGGTGTACCGGACCAAAAGCTCTTCTCTTTGTGTTTCGATGGGCTGACTCTCAGTATCGACCAGGCCGGTGCCAATGGCGTTGATCCGGATGTTGAAGCGGCTCCATTCAACGGCCAGGGAGCGGGTCAGAGCTAAGAGAGCAGCCTGACTGGCGGCGAAGGCCGAGCCGTTGATCATGCCCCTTTCCGCCAGTTCCGAGATCATGTTGACCACCCGGCCGTACTTGTCTTTAGCCATGCGGGGTAGTACCTGCTGGGACAGCAGAAAAGGTGCTTTGGCATTGCGGGTCTGCACGGCGTCCCACTCGTCGGCGCCAATGTCTTCCAAGGGTTTGGCGTACATGCTTCGGGGGTCGTTGACCAGGATATCGACTTTGCTGTGGGACCGGTGGAATTGTTCCATGACGTTCTTGGCGCTATCGGGCACACTCGCGTCCATCACTGCGCCGCTGGGACCCGAGGGCAGAGAGGCCAGCACCGCGTCCAAAAGCGCCTGAGTGCGAGCCACGGCGAAAACGCTGGCCCCGGCTTCAGCTAAAGCCTGTGCCAAGAAAGGGGCCTCGCCGCCACCAGAGGTAGATAGGATGGCCGTTTTGCCAGTGAGGTCATATTCGGGTAGGACCGGCATGGATGTTCTCCTGAAACCAGGGGTGTCTCAGCCCTGGGGTTTTTACGTGTTTATCTAGTCTTCCAGAGGAATGACGGGGGCGTGGCCGGTAGGGTAGATGCCCGCCGCCAGACCGCCGCCGTCGGCGATGAACATCTCGCCGGTCATGTAATCCGAGGCCGCCGAGGCCAGATAGACGGCCAGCGGGCCGAAGTCGGCGGGCTTGCCCAACTTGCCGGTGGGCAGAAATTCGCCACCCCGAGGTAGGCTTGCGGCCATGGTGTCGGTTGCGCCGGTGGGCACGAAGCCAGGCACGATGGAGTTGGCGGTTATCCCGTAGCGGGCCAAGTTGAAAGACAGCACCCGGCTGAGCTGGATCATGCCGCCCTTGCTGCA
>Ga0066839_10000125_pt1 | contig 33708 bp, 31 predicted proteins | sample ETNtaG_10_FD_66733 | JGI IMG/M metagenome (GOLD analysis project Ga0066839, IMG submission 66733) | Marine microbial and viral communities from oxygen minimum zone, Eastern Pacific Ocean - ETNP201302SV82 | ecosystem: Environmental > Aquatic > Marine > Oceanic | place: Pacific Ocean: Eastern...
CCGAGAATATTGTAATGAAGCCTTGTTCGCGATCAGAATGAAGCCTTAACCGCCAGAAATACTGTAATGAAGCCTTGTTCGCGATCAGAATGAAGCCTTAACCGCCAGAAATATTGTAATGAAGCCTTGTTCGCGATCAGAATGAAGCCTTAATCACCAGAAATATTGTAATGAAGCCTTGTTCACGATCAAGATGAAGCCTTATTAAAAGTGGCTTGTATTATTATGAAGGCTTTATTTCAGTATACTTGGCGGAATTTCGACCAAAAACTAATTCCAATATTAAAATGAAGCCTTGTTTAATAGTTAGCACCACTGGTCGTCGGCGGTTAGTATATGGATTAAGGCTTCATTTAAGTATACCTAAGATAGTGAATCTACAAGTTTTTCGTACTTCAATGTTCGGAATTTTCCATCTTTTACCCACGAATCTATGGTCTCACTGATCTGGTCAAGTTCCCCGAGTCGCTCACGCCTTTGGTTTTTCATGTATCCTAAAATAACAAAGTCATCAACTGCCTCATCGTTATTCATTTCAAGAAGCCTGGCGAAGATGTAGGACTTGTCGTATTCCTTCTTGCTAAAATAAAGCTGTGTCAAATGACGGAATATAGAGTAATGCAGGCGCCCTTCCTCGTCTATGTAAGGGTTGTAACGCGTCGGTTCTTTGGGTGGTGCCATCTCCGTATAGCGAATTGGCGGATACTGCTCCAGCGAGCGCAGCAAGGTAGGCTCGACTTTTTCAGGATCGATACTGGCATAAGCCATAGACATAAAGAACATCATGTCATAACCAGACAGGCGCCCTTCTTCGTCGAGTTCTATTAAGTGACCTAAGGCGACTTTGTCGTGCAACCTCGACCAATGCCAATACAGTAGGTGTGGAGTTAAGAACCCCGCAGTCTCTTGATTGTAGCGCTCAATTTTATTTAATGTATTGTGGTAATTATCAACTTTCATTCGCTTACGCTCTGCGATAGAACGACGATATTCATTCCTTTTGTTTATCCGTTCTTGCGTTTCTCTAGTTTCGATTGGGAACTTCATCTCAGCGGGGACGTACTGAATGAGTGACTGTTTATAAGTGCATTCTTTCAGGTCTTCCAAGGCAAGCATTTGTTGGTAAATTTTTGAACGATTTCGCCTGACCCTAATGTCGTACTCATTTAGAATGACTGAATTTCTCTCATTTTTGCACGCGGAATCGGAGACGATTTCCTCACAGAGTCCCCTTACAGCTTCACATGCTTCAGCTAGTTTTACTTCATCATCATTACAGGCCGTTAAGCAGGTTAAACACAGCAAAGATATGATAGTTTTTTTAATTTGGTACACCCAAATCTCCTGTTGGGAAGCATGTTTGCCAGTAGTTAACTTATGAGACATGTTATCAACAACATAAATGTTTATCAAATGCTGCCATGAAAATATTCCGAACTGCCTTACGCATGTTAATATAGTTGAACTCATACAGGGAATGTAGGAAAGAAAATGTTAAAACGACTAGTGGTTATTTGTGCTGTTTCGTTTGGAGCGAACGCATCGAGTGTTTCTATAGTGGAACAAGGGTTAAAAGGGTGTGATGTCGTTGCTTCACCCGGCGCAGAGTGGGAGCGCGGAGAACATGGCTGGAAGTATAAAACCAAACTGACAGTGCAGTGCGAAACCCCTCTAGCTTACGATATCGTAACAGACACATCCTCTTTAGCTTCATCGGAGGTGAATGTGGATGAAAGTGTTACGCTGTATATAGATAATGACGAGGCCTGCAATGAAGGTTCTGACGGTGGTTACAGCTCAAGTTCTGACGAATTGAAGCATGGTGTGGGATTTGAGTCCTGGGATGTTTGCATTCGTTTTGACGGATACGATTTGAGCGCATTGACCGGGCATGTGAATATTGTTTTTTCAAACACCGTACTGAAAGATACTCAACCGGATCAAGTTTCCCACATCCATTTTGAACACAATGGAAAGGAACCGGATGGTTCTGATTTGGCTGGCATGGATATAATGCTCCAAACATTAACACAGGATAAAAACGTTGTATTCTTGGTCCAGGGACACACATCCCTTGTTGGTGACTTTAACTACAATGAAAAGCTTGCTAAAGCTCGTGTTGAAGCTGTAAAGAAAGAGTTATTATCCTACCCTTGGGTGAGTCAAGATATGGTCTACGTAGCTACCTGGGGAGAAATGAGACCAAGTTCACTGCAAGTTGGTGCTGAAGCTGAGAAGGTTAACCGGAGAGTGAGTGTTTCGGCGTACAAAAAGCAAGATTGCTGGCCAAAACTACTCACTTTCTTCAGTGGTGATTTTTACAGTTCAGAAAGAACATTATGTAAGTGACTTATTCGCCACTCATCTCGGAGATCTTGTTAACCAACTCTTGAACAAGATCTTCGGCCTTATCCCTATGCTCACTTAAGAACTTCTTATTAAGATTAATTGTCACTGCACCAGAAGCGCTGTATTTCACACTTCCATAGCGACCGTCGTCTCCAAGCTTTATCGGTTCGAGCTCAGAGTCTTTTTTGCCAAGCAAAGACCTAACCAATGTCAGAGTTGCTTCTGGTGTCTTGGGTTTGTTCTCAATGAGAGCCAGTTCCAAACTTTTTAGACCTGGTGAGTTTTCCTCATACTCTACATCTCTACCAACCGTATGCCCATATCTCTTGCTAACTAAGTTCTTAAATATCTTAAGTGACTCAAAGTTCCATCTATGTCTGTCGGGTAGTAGCCTAGTGATGAAAAGTGGTATTTTACCGATGTTAACAAGCAAACTGGCGTGCGTACGGGTATATTTGAAACATGCCCCAAATTCATCCATGGTTAGACTTTTGTATTCATCCATCTGGCGTAATTTATACATGAAAATCGCATTCGACAGAGGGTCTAATTCATTGCGCTTGTCGTTCTCGTCATAAGACATGAGAACCGCTTCAATGAAAGATATGTCTTCATATCGATATAGGTCAACCTTAAGCGGTAGTCCTTCTTGAGTAACGACTGTTCTTCGGCAATACCCAGCGATAACTTCAACTTTGTTGTGCTTATCTAGCCTTGCCCAGACTGCAACATTGTTACCTTTGGTGCTTCTAATATCTTCTGCTAATCGAGCAATAGCCGTTGGGTCAGCCCCAAGTATTTTTCTAGGGTTTTGATTGAAGTCGTACGTATTTGACAACATTTTAGGGGGAATGATTACGGTGTCACCCGTTATTTTACGACCATTGGGAAAGGTGTACTCACAACGCCCTATTACGTTATATTGATGCCAGTGCTCTTTTTCAGCGCTTGCGCCGCCGACATGTTCAACTTCATCAATATCAAATTGATCTCTCGGGTCAGACTGCTGAGCAATCGACTGCCCTTCAGAGGTTTTGCTAGAGTTCACTGGAGAAGTTGCGTTGAGAATGTCAGCGCCTAATTCTCTGTTTATTTTTTTCATGTCCCCTCCCCTACTCTACTGGAAATGTACCAAGATCTTCTCTATTAATCGCATGTGAGCGATTCCCTAGTAATTCATCAACGAGCATTTCGAAGTAGCCACGATCTTTATGTTTAACGTCTATCAAGCTCAAACCATATCTCTGTAACCCAGCCCAGTCATTAGTCGTTGGAATACATGCTTTAGCTAATGAAGCTTTTTGTAGAACTTTGAAATGGTCAAGAAGCTCTTTGGCCTCTCTGTTGTTTCGGTCTTGTCTTTGTTCGTAAGCTACTCTGACAAGGACAGTATGGAATGCAAAGTTTTCATCTTCCAGTTGATCTCGCCAGTCATTCTCGATGCGGCTGATTGCCTGTAGTGTAGGATACAGCTCTTTTATGTCCAAATAACTTGGCTGGAATGGCATGATGATTTTGTTTGATAGTCTCACGGCGCTAGCGAACGCCCTATTTTTGTGGCCGGCAGTGTCTACGATAACGTAATCATAATCCTGCTTAAGTGCTCTAATGTCAGCTGTAAGAGGTTGATCTACATCTTTTAGCTCACTTTTTATAAATGGAACATCTTCCCCAGTTTTTTCTACGTAAGCCGCTCTTTTGGCCAGTAGATCATTTGCCGATTGCTGTTTGCTGTCAGCATCAATAAATGCTACTCGATTGCCTCTGTAAGCAAGCGCTATGGCTATATGAAAAGCGGTAGTGGTTTTTCGGCATCCGCCCTTCGAATTCCCTAATACCCAAACTTGTCCGGATGTTTTGACATTACCATTATTTGTGGACATTGCTGTTTCCCCTATTATTTAAGATATTTCCAATTTTAGATATTAGTGTTAAATATCTGCATGTCAAAAGATTTATTAATATTTCGTAATTCAGTAAAAATTATTTATGAAACAATGTTATCCAGAAGATTTAATTCTATCTGATAGACTGGGTTGTCTTATTTTAAATTTATTGTTTGAGTATATATCGTCGACCTGGCATGTATGGGTCGTATTGTGCGAGAGAAGTTCTCTGTGCTGGGAGGTAATACAAATTTAGCATCCAGCTTGACTGTAGCATCATACTACAATGAACTTGCTGATAGACTGTAGCATCATACTACAATGAACTTGCTGATAGACTGTAGCATCATACTACAATGAACTTGCTGATAGACTGTAGCATCATACTACAATGAACTGGCTGATGAACTGTAGCACCATACTACAACGAACTGGCTGATGGACTGTAGCATCATACTACAATGAGCTGGCTGATGGACTGTAGCATCATACTACAATGAGCTGGCTGATGGACTGTAGCATCATACTACAATGAGTTGTGTTGGGTTTTCGTACCATGCCATAGATTGCCGGAAGCAAAATGCTTCCGACATTTTAAGCATAAATTAAACGTGCTTTATGTCTACAAAGTGCTGAGCACCGCCCATTACATTTATGATGTAGTGATCAGTAGCTTCACCAATCATGTCCCGAATGTGAAGAAGACGTTCCTCTTCAGAGTTAGCCTTGTTTATCTTGTCGCGGTAATGTCGTGAGGGAATAAATCCATCATTAAGGACTTTATCAATATACGCATCCAATAACGCAAGGTTGGTTTGGAACTCCTTCGAACCATCAATTGGCTTGATGTAATACTCAAGCTCAATTTCCCATAAGAAATCACGAAAACGCTCTAAATCTTGATTTACAGGGATTACACCTTTTTTTGTGATTTCATAGTTTTCACAAAATCTGTTATTTAATTGATTAAAATAGGCTTTAATTACACTCTTATCCCCAGACTGAATGATCGTCATCAGTGTGCCAAGTTCGCTGTAGCGATATGAAATGCCTGAGCGATCAGCCACATCGCGTAAAGCATCAATATCTATTGTGTTACCAAGGCACAAAAAGTCGGTAAGGTCCGATGTGCAATATGTGTTTGTATCTGCCAAATCCATTACTTGGCATGCGATTGTTCGAGTTTGCTCTTCGAGCTCAATGCCTAGCTTGCTGAAGTGCTCAACATCTTGAGATAGGGCATTCTTCAAATTTGCTGTGTGCAACTCTACCTGCTCTGCATAGAGGCGGTCTGGGTATTTAATTACACTAGCCAAAGTGTAGTTTGACACCATTATTTTATTCTTGGTTATGATAACCAAGTTGTTATTGTTGTCATCGAACCCGCCAATAGCTTTAAAGCGTTCGTCAATCAACCTGGAACCAGCATGCCCAAAAGCGGGATTTCCGATGTCATGGAGTAAGCCGGCAGGGCGTATGCTTCCATGGTAATCAACTGAGCCGGAGTTCCAATTGTTCTGATAGTCGATAAAAGCCGCGATATACGCTCCTGTCGTTGCAACCTCGTGGCAATGAATAAGTCGGTTACGTACAACCTCTGCCAGACCGTGGCGGGGAATAGTGACCTGGGTCTTTTCGCTTTGTCTTGTGAACATTTTGTTTTTTAGGATATTAGCAATTTGACGTTCGCTATCCAGTGCTCGATTAGACATCTGTTTACCTTGAATTGAAATATTACAACCATTTTACCACAACATAAATGTTGTTTAAATGGTTGGTGGATTATTATGTGTGATGCGTGAGTGGGCGTGGGACTGCGCCCCTATCGCCGTTTGAGAGCCGCATAATCAGCGTTAGCATATTCCTTTGTCTTCTTGTGGGAAGGCTCGTCAGGTGTCTTAGGTGCGCTCTTAGCGTCATTTTTATGAGCTTTATCAACGGAGTTAAGAATTGACAAAACGGCAAGATCAGAGTCTTTGTTCGGATGAGACAAACAAGATGCATAAATTTCACTGCTAAGGGTAGGGGAGTTCGATACCCCGTTCTTGATAAGCACTTCGTGCAACTTTGCATGCATTTGACCAGGCTCAAGCATATCTTTGTATTGTGTTAAGGTCTCCTTAACGACCCCAAACAACCCTTTTGGCCTGCTGAACGAAGCCTGAACTTCTTCAGCGTACGAGGGCTTTTTGACTTGTAATTTTTCAGGGATGGATATGCCGCTTAGTTTCAATGCATGATTCAGATTAGTCACAACTGGGGTGCCAATATAGTGAGAGAAATTCTGAAGCCATTCACCAGGCGTCACTGGCTTTTCTGAAATCCCACTTCTTGATAAGTCCAACGCAAACTTACTCGCATCTTCCATGCGCCCTGACAAGTTTGACGTATTAATTCTTGCTGGATTCTGAAGACCAAACAGGAGACGAGATGCAACCCCAGCGTTGGCACCGATAGCATTATTAAATACACCTTTTCGAATCCCAGCAGGCCCAGTGCGGCGCTCATGTTCACGAATAAGCGTTCTATCGAGCCCCTTTGCACCATGAAGAAGATCGGTTGTCGCCGCTTTTTTGATGATGTTTAAGCGGTCACGCATAGGTACATTGTCCTCATTAGCCGCCTTTTCTATACCATTAATGAAGGGGTGCTCATGCGTCCCATTTTCGATTTTGCCGTCAAATCGCACGCGAGCAGCAAGCCCTTTCTTCGCTAAGCCGTACCCCAACGCATAGAGTGAGCGCGAAGTGTTTATATCAGGGTTTGCAGGAAGAATAGCAGCATAATGCCGACTATCGTGTGTCCTTGGAGAAAGTAAGTGGTCACGTACTTTTTCTAGCGCATCCTTCGCTTGCAAGTCGATTACGTTGTGTAACCTTTCAATTGGAGTGGCTTTGTAGTTTGGAACGTGGGCTTTAACTTTGCGAATATTTAATTTGAAATCATTACCAAACTGTTTAGTGATGGAAATGAGCTCTTTAACTTCGCGCTCATATTTTTCGTTTGTAGGGTGAGGACGTATGCCTAGTTCACGCTCATACTGGTGGATGAGGTTTTGACTGTCAGTATAGAGAGTGAGCTCTGTGATAGGTTCTGCGAGTTGCTTTCGCATTTTAGTGAGCAGTCGCATGCCGGCGATTGCTCCCAGTAGCTCGATAGAATGAACATCAAAGGCTTCAGAGCGGACGCCTTGGTAGGACTTGCTGACATCAGTGCCATCACCTTTGAATATTGTGATCCCACCACCGTAACCTGCCAATGCTAAATCTTTATCCCAAGACGCATCCGCAATGATATGAGCAACAGCCATGTCGACACTCCCTTGTCTACTATCAACATAACTGATGTTATCATTATTTTTGCTGTCGGTTATTTACCCCGGACAGGTAAGTCATCCAAAGATACTTCACCTGTATAGGGGAGGGGGCCTGGAGCAAAGTGAACAACTCTTCCATCTTGGATAATGTAGAATGCGTCAGGTTCCCCAACAAAATCCCCATGCATTTCAACGTCGATGTAAGATTCAAAGCCTGTATGCTCTTTCATGTTTTGAGGCAAGTCGTCGGTGGCGACACACAAAACGTTACCTTGTACAACAATAAAACAAAGCGTATCTTCTTCGCCCTCGAAAATATGCCCTGCTGCTTCATGTTTCAGGCTGTCTGGTAGCGTGTTGTAGGAGTAAAGTAGTGAAGTTTTACTTGGGTCGAGAAGGATATCGTTGAATTGTGTTTTGATGACATCCCAACCATTCAAGATGAACTTGTCAAAAAACAGGTTTTTTAGCTCCTGTGAGTCAGGCGCTATGTTGAGAACTGTAACATGCATCTTAGGCGAGTTGTCTGGAGTGTAAGCCACATGAAAAGTCTGATTATTAGGGAGTCCGTAAAAGAAAGCCAAGTTGTCATCTTGAGAAAATAAGTGACCTCCACGCTCAGAAAGTGTGCCGCGAATCAAATCGAACGCGCCTGCATCTTCGATAGCTGAACCAAATACATTGTTCAGGCTGGATGCAACCGCTTCACGGTCTTCTGCGTCATCTAAGCTGCGGCTTTCATGCTTGTTTATTTCATCAGTAAACGGATTACTTCTCATTGTTCGTTTCCATTCGTTGGGTTTTGTTCAGCATTTAATATTGTTTTGTAAGCGTTGGTCTTGCCCCGGCTACGACCAAAATTATTTATATGGTCTTCGAGTTCCTCTTGGGAAAACATGAAAGGGTCGTCGCTACCAAGGAAATAAATACCGGTTGGAGCGGGGTTTTTAATTCTGTACATTAGGTATGCAGCCCCGTACTCGACTAGAACCAGCGTGGCGTAAGCGCCAAGAAGTCCTAAAATATCAATTGTACCCCAGAGGTAAAGAGTTGCGGCCACGGCAATTGATGCAATTGAGAGATCAGCTAAGAAGAAATAGGGGAAATATCCTATTTGTCTCATCCATAATAAAAATGACGGTTTCATGTTTGCTCCAAGAAAAATACTATGCCACCATCATATCATTGTTGACAACAATAACAACATTTATGTTTATTTTTTAAAGCGCACGCAGCTATGTTTTTCACTGTTTATATGCTGAGATATAATGGGCGCTATCTCGCTGAAATCACCACCAGCAAGTCCTGCACCTATCAGTGGAAAGGCGAAGTGAAGATTGTGTCCGCCAAAGAATTGCGCAATGCCGTAAAAAGAGTTTGAGATAGCATCAAGATCGGCAACCGTGTTATAGCGGTCATATCGATACTGAGTGTAAGCATTGACAATGATTAAGCCAGATTGCGTTTTAACCCAGCTAAAACCGCCCAGTTTGCTTTTGTCACCACGAGGCGTCAATAAGTCTTGCTCGTAAGCTTCAGGCCAATTTCGTTTAACTTTCAACGCTAACCCTGCACCCATTTTGTGCCAACAATTGGCGCCATGTATAAGAACGTCTATAGTACGCTCTTTCCCCATTTTGATGATGTCGCCATCGACATAATTCAAACTCATAACACTCCCTTGCAAAATCCTTTAGTCATCCCTGACAGAAACTTGATTGTATACCAAAACCATATTTATTGAATTAGATGATGCTTTATTAACATCAAATATGTTACTATTGTTGTAAATCGGCACGGATGCCAAAAACCACAAAAACAAGGATAGTTATGGATACTCAAACTGCTATGCAGGACGCTGGGGTACCGTCTGGTAAGAAAGCCCTATCTGAAGAAGTTGAAGTCGATGCTCATTTCGTTGATGAAGATTCTGAAGACGCTATCGATGCGGAAGTCGAAATAGATGACCTTGACGAATTAGATGGAGGCGATGAAGTTGAGGATGAGGATGAAGAATCTGAAATCTCTCTACGTCAGAAGTCAGTTCTTTATGATGACGATGGTGTTGAAATTACGCTAGGGCTCGATGACGCAGAAAAGGAAGACGATGACGACGATGATGAGGTGTCGCTTGGTGAAAAACGAGAAGTAACATCATCTGATCCGTTTGCACACTACATTGCGGAACTGTCACGATACAATCTTCTGACTAAGGAAGAAGAGCAAGTGTATGGCACTCGGATCCAAAAAGCTCTCGCTGATGGGCGTGTCGATAAGCATGCTCGTGAAATGCTAATTAACTCCAACTTACGATTAGTCATAAGCGTGGCACGCAAGTACATTGCTGCTGGCGGAAATATTGGCATTGCAGATTTAGTTGCTTGGGGTAACTTAGGCTTGATGGAGGCCGCTGATAAGTTTAACCCTGAATTCGGCTATCGTTTCAGCACCTATGCAACGTGGTGGATTAAGCAATCAGTACAGCGAAAAATCGCTGACACTCGTCACACTATCAGAAAGCCGGTTCATATGTTCCAACTTGAGCATCGATACAGAAAGCTGATGAATTCACTTGAGCCTGGACAAGTGCTTACTGATGATGTGATCGCTGAAAAAATAAAATGCTCACTACAGCAACTTGTAAATGTTCGTGAAGCAATAATGGTAAGCGCTCCTGTTTCATTGGATATTCCGACAGCTGGGCGTGATGGCGATGATATGGGTGCCATGATCGAGTTCATTGAGGATGAAACTGGTGAGCGTGCATACACGCGATTTGAAAGCAAAGAGATGGTTGACACTATCGAACGCCTACTTATTCGCTTGCCGGATCGCGATGCCACAATCTTAAGATTCCGATTCGGGATCAACTGCAACGAGCATACCCTCGAAGAAACAGGTAAACACTTTGGCATTACGCGAGAACGTGTGCGTCAAATTGAATCAGCTGCTCTTAAGAAGCTCAGAAGACACATCTGTATGGATGAGCGTGACGTAAGAGAATTGATTTAAAATCCAGCACATTCAACTGTGATAATATCAGGGTAACAACATTAATGTTGTTACCCTTTTTTTGTTTGCAGGGAGGCATGCGGCCAACATGGAACAGTTGAATAAAGCAAAGGTTGATGAACTCATCGCCGGATATGATATGAAGCAAGGTATTTCTGTATCTGTTGCCGAAGAAGGATTTGGGCAAGTCCTTGTTCAGTTTCAGCAAGGTGATAAGGGTGCGCGATGGAGAAGTAATTACCCTAACGCAGAGGCACGCCTGGTGGAGTTGTTGGAGTATGCCGGCGTGAAGAAGGCAGAACCTGAGACGCCTTCTATCAAAAGCGAATTAACGGATGATGACAAAAAGGTGGTTGGTGAAATCAACGCTATGCTCCTTGGTATCGCTGAACATCATGGACTGCCATCTGGCGTCACTTTGTCTGTTGATACTGAATCATCGACAAACCCTGTCATAAAGCTAAAGGACAACAATGCGAACCCTCCTTTACTCGGACAAATACAAATAAAAGAGCTCAGCCTTGGCAGGGCGCAGGTTATTGAGCCTATGGCTAAGAAGCTCAGTGAACTTTTACAGCGAGTTTTCCCTAACGATGATCAAAAGCTTGTTAACCTTAGAAATCAGCTCGCGGAAGTAGCCAACAACAGAGAATCACTATCCTTAACAGGAGAGCAGTATGCTGCATCCTTGGTCGATGTTATGCGAAGCAATGGTGTCGGTAATTCGATAACCAGTGAAGAATTGATGGCAAAGATAGACTCAAACCCTGTTGGTCACTGTTTGGCCAAAGCACTTTCCAGCTGGAGAACTGAAGAAAAGCCATTGATAAACAATCAGGAAGAACAGGTGTCTCCTGGTGTTGAGATGCAAAGAAGGGTTAAACCTTAACGAATTTGTTCTAATGTTTTTCCGAACTCATTCATGATGTATCGGAAACCAAGTGACGTAGCGATGAAGCCAATAATGCCGAAGACAATTAATCCTTTAATGAACATGTAAAACCTCCGTGTTTAATCACATATTAACACACGGAGGCTTTTGGGGACTTTAGTTGCTGGAAATAAGGCGCTGCCTAAGGCGTTCAATACGCCGTACAAACTCTTCTTCAGTCAACACAGTGTAATGAGGGTCTTGGTGGCCTCTTGAATGACAAAGGTCTTCACCTACCGTTCTTGCAATGGCACTGCGAAAACTATCATCTTGTTCAAATAGGGCATCAAAGGCTTCATCGATGAGCTGTTGGTATTCGTCTGAGAAACGACAAAGCACTTGCTCACGCCAATAGAGCTTGTGATCAAGGTACCACTTTTTCTTTTTCCCCTTACGTTTAGCCTTGATCCCCACAAGAGACATGATGCGCTCTTGCTTGTCCAAAAGAGGAAACTTCAGGGATTGCAAAAGGCCTTCCATGCTGGCGCAGCGAAACCCGCGAAAAGTAAATTCGCGTGCTTCAAAGTTACTAAGATCACGGAAATCGCCCTCACCTAAATCAACCATGTTAGCCCTCTCTGGAGAAATTAATTAATATATTTCAATTATACCAAAGAGGGTTTTTATTACAACATATTTGTTGTTTTATAATATCTATGCGGCGATTTTCTGGTGTGCTTCAGAGAAGTGAATCCCACTATCTTTCAGATGCTTCAAGATGGAACTTCCCGGGTATTCAAATAACCATCCAGAAAACTTAGCGGAGTCTTCTATAGCCGGCTGCTCTTTGTCATACAGAGCATCGGCAATCTGCCAACGATGCTCAGGATCACCTGACTCCCCTTTAACAGTATATTGTCGAAAAATCATGACACCCTTGATCTCACCTCTTTGATCCGTATAAACAAACTCAAGAGGCAAGTATGTACCCTTGCAATCCATCATGATGGAAGCGCTCCAGTGTTGAGGGTCAAGCGAATCATGCAGTTCTGCTAGATTCTTATATTGTCGGAACGCTATGCTGTCAGGTGTAACAGCAGACAGAGAGCCCAACCCTGAAGGGTAGGGGACGCTCGTTACTGTCATTGATTTTCTTTCTTGTTCAATGTGCTGATTAATTAGCTTTAAAAACACTGGGTGCACCCAATTGTCAATATTGGTGATATCAATGTTTTCAGGCTTCTTTAGTTCCTCAAAATAACCATCCAGCATCCTGACGAGGTATCTGGCATTCATGCTTGAAACTTCCCGAACAGCATTGGCTACTTTAGCGGTAAAAGCCAACCCTCTTGCTCTGGATTGTTCGAAAATACGTGTAAATTTAGTGGCCATGTGGGCGATAGAATCAAAGTCACCCTTTGATAGTTGGCGCGCATCCTCTTCCCACGCTGAATCAAACAATGTTTCATTGATATGCATGAATAACATGGTGGAATTCCCCCCGGCATTTGGGTCTTCAGGTGAGAACCTACATAGTATTTCACTTAGCAATTCCAAATTGTCGGCATGCACTCTTTCTTCAAACTTGGTGTACATGCGGATGAGAAACTCAATACTTTGAAATTGAGATGCATCTCCAATGGACAAACCCGTAGTTGAAATGACATTAAGAAACGCAGTTAAAGTCTTGCTATCATAGCCAATTGGCTGAAGAAGATAAAAAACAACATCTTCAGTTACTTCCATTTCACTTCTGTACAGATTTAGTACACGATGCTCCATTGAAAAATATTCGCTAAGCACATGTTCATATGAAGCTGCTCGGGCACGATAAATTTCCGAAAAAAGATTTCCCGGGAATACCATTGTGTGATGCTCTGTAGTACGCTCATCTTCTACTAATCGAATAAGCTGTCTAACAGTCTGAAGCTTCTTCATCTGCCCTGGAATATCAAGCTTAGCCCACGGTAAATCATCGTTCTTTTTTAGCAGCCTAACAGCGGAGTGCATGGGGGTACCATAGAAAGTCACCGCTAATTGGCGAGAGTCTAGGAAATCGAGGAAAGCTGGTGTCCAGAATACTTCACCATTTTTAATATCAATGCCAACCTGCACGCAGTTAATATCAAATCCATTCAAAACGTGTCGCCCAAAGCCTGTGGTTGACGATTGTCCGTGAGCATTGATTTTCACATAGTTTATTCGAAAGTTGACAGGGTCGACCGTGCTGTCTTCAATAGAATAGCTCCCTACGTTGATCACGCCCACATTGTAAGAGAAGCTCCCCTCATAAAGCCCAACAGATTGATCAGCATTACTGCGCGAAACCGATGCTTTATATCGCTCTTTTTCGAATATGCCTTGAGGTAACTCTTCTTTGGTGCCAAATACGTCTAGGTCATTATAAGGAGCTGTGTGTGTGATGTTTAGTACAGAATACACCGCGCTCGCTACTGCTTGTCCTGCAATGATACCGGCTGTTGGCAATGTGCCGAATTGTTGTTTTAAAATTCTGATGATTTGAGCGAATAAGTCATTTTGATTCATCGCTTGTAATCTTATTGATTGTCTCATTGTTTTGTTTCCCCGTTTCAATGTAGGTAAATTTTACCAACTAGCCAACAGAAAAACAACACTTTTGTTGTGGTGAAAGAGGTTAAATATACAATTGAAATATTTCAATGATTGCTGTATTATGCTGCCACTTTCTTGGAAAATAAGACTTTCTCGTTTAGAAATATGCGTATTTTTTAGCTTTAGGCATAAAAAAAGCGCTGATAAAAATCAGCGCCGTAATATTGTAAGCAAACCAGTTAATGCTGCCGTTAAAGAGATTTCAGCCTTAACTTGATTGCAGTATTTCAAAGGTATCCCAACCTGTCAACTCAATTTGCTTGAAATAATGCAATTTTTTCATAAAAATTAATTTATTTCAATGCACTCAAAACAAAAGTGTTATTTCAGGCATTTTTTTGCATTTTATCCACCCTGTTTTTCGTTGTCATAATTCAAGTTATGCGGATTTATTTCTAACATCGACAAAAACAGCTCGTTTGTTTTGATTGTTTATCCAATTCCTGAACTGTGATACAATCAGAGGTGTTAAGGAAAACAATCGATAAAGAGCAAGGATTGCCATGTTACCCCTCATAAACCGAAGCGTAAATTCGTACGGAAGAAGCTTAATGCAAGTAAGCGACATTGTCGCGTATGCAGAAAAGCATAAGATTCCCGTAGCTGCCCTTACAGATGTTCATTCATTAACTGGTGTCCCTGAATTTTTATTGTCATGCGAGAATAAAGGTATTCATGGTATTGCCGGTGTAACTCTTCAGATTTTAGATGGCGATGCATATCGTGGTGAACTAGTTTTGTTGGCGAAAGGGACTGAGGGGTTCTTGTCGTTGAAGTCTTTGCTTGATGTTGCTGGTCATGTTGCGAACGGAGACAAGAAATTCAACCCTAAGATGGGGCTCCAGTTAAGTGATTTAGTTTCGGGTAAATACAAAGAACAATTAGAGAAGACGATTGCCTTGGATGGTTTCCCTGGTTCTGTAGGGGCAAGTCTCGTTCGTGAGCATTGTGATCCAGATGACGCAGTGAGCATTCGAGGGCATTTTTCCAACCAAGACTCACCGCTACACGCCTTGAAAAATCAATTTTCCCAAGGTGAATACCTCGCTGTTCAACTTCCGAACACTCAAAACCCGTTTGCATCTGCCTTGCTTCAGTCCATGCCTGAAGAGGGTGAATATAGCCTTCGTCCGTCGGTTATTGTGGAGTCAACCATCGCTCATGCAAACAATCAAGAAGACCTGATGGCTAGTAAGCAGTGGTTCTCTCGATATGCGAAAGATTGGTTGAGCACATTTGATGAAACTAAAGGGTTGGCGTGGGTTGATGAATTGTATCGAAATCGATGCTTGGCCGCAGCAGGTGAAAAGCCTGGTGGCAACCCAGAGCCATTTTTAAATTCTGCATACTTCACAGAGAAATGTGAAGTACCTAAAGTGTTTAGCAAAAGCATTCGTGCCGACTTGATTGCTGGTGGCCAAGATCCGATGCCGCTTCACCTTGAAGTTAGCCAAGCATGGTCAAAATTCAAAAAAACACTCGATGTAAATGATATTCCGAAATACGCAGACCGCCTTAGAAACGAACTATCAATAATCCATAATCAAGGGTTTGAAGATTATTTCAGAAACATCCAAAAAATACAGCGTCTGGGTGATGAGTCCAACAACGGATATATGCTTCGTGGTTCGGCAGTTAGCTCACTTGTAATGCATGTTATTGGGATGACGCCTGTAGATCCCGTAGCCAACGGACTTTTGTTCAAGCGTTTCCTTGATGATGCAAGGCAAGAAGAGCCTGATGTCGATGTGGAATTCGTCAATCCTGACGTGATGCTCAACAACATGCTTGGTGAATTTAACCCTGAGCAGTTTGCGGTGCTTTCAAGAACGGAAGGACTGAAAAAAGCTGAAACTCTTTTAACTGAAGGATATAAGGCGCTTGTCCAATTTCGCGCCTGGAAACCAGAGCAGCGGGCTTTATTAGATCAGGCTTTCAAGTACATTGGCACACAAAAGAAATTAACTGAAAACGATTGGGGAGACTTCGTTGATAACGATTTACCTCAACTATTACAGCGTGCACCCAAAATAAATGGGATGGATAAGGCAATTGATAAAATTGTGCGCTTGTCTGATTACATGAAGAGTGGATTTACCGGTGCTGCTGTGAATAAGGGGAGTGTGATCGTCGCCCCTGAAGGTATTGATAACTACTTCAATAGGTTGGTTATCGGTACTGGTAAATCAGGTATCCAAATGTCACGAATTGACATGACAAAGCACACCCTGGGTGCAACAGGACTAATTAAATACGACTTACTGAGCAACAATATTTTCAAGCGCCACTATCTTGGCATGCAAGCGGTAGGTTTAGATCCGAATACCAGCGCGCCCTATAATGATCGCTCTATTAAGCACGTATTTCATAGGGAAGCTTGGTTGGGTATAAGCCAGATGGGTGGCTTTACAGGTGAAAACCTTGGTCGTTCATTCAAGCCTGAGGATTTTAATCAATTAACGGCGATGTTTGCTTTAATGCGTGACGCTAACGTTAAAGGTGACAATGATGTGATCACTGGTTACGTTAGAGGGAAGCAGAATCCTGATTCGGTTATCTTGCCTGACGTTTACCAGTCAATCTTAGGTGAAACGTATGGTGTAATGTTGTACGAAGAGCAGTTAATGAAGGGGCTTACTGAAGTCGGTGGGTTTACCTGGGCAGAAGCAGATAAATTCCGTTCTGCATTGAAGAAAGGTAAGTCTGAGATTATCGACGAGTACGAAGGCCCATTTATAGAAAATGCGATGGCCAACCATAAGGTAGATAGAGACACGGCGTCGACATGGTACAACCCCTTTAGAGAAAAACGTGGACGCTTCGTGTTCAGTAAGGCGCACGGGTGTGCTTACGCTCATTTGGCGGTTCAGCAATGTGCATTTAAGTGCTTATATCCTGCTCAGTATGCATCTGAGCTTTATATGGATGACAATGCAAAAAAGAACGGTAAGAAAATATCTCTTCAAGATGCTGTTGAAGACTGGAAAAAGACAAGTCTGGGATCAGATTTATCTGGCGTTAGGCAATCTGCGATGGATCTCCCGGGCGCGATTAAGACGGTAATTTTACGCGAATCAGAGCAGCCTCTGTCGACCTACAAAAAGAACGGAGCTACTATCCTTTCAGATGTCATGGCTGTGACCGAAAATGGCATGTTGGATGAATTGCTGCCTCAAGGTGCAACTAGACAGCACCTGATGGATGCATTTAGTAATGAACTTGAGCCATTGCTTACCTTGAATGTACAGCGCGTTAATAAAAATGCTGGACGTTCTTCATCATCTCCATCTCAAAATAAGGGTCGTACATCTAACGGTGCTAATGGGAAAGCTGTTAAACCTGGGCAAGAGCAAGATGGAGTATCAAATAAAGCAGACGGTCCGGTAGCAACATCTTCGCCGGAAGCTGAAGTTATTCCTCTTAATAGAAAGCCTGGTTTTATCGATTGGTCAAAAGGCGTAATGCCTATGCAGCTGTTGGAATTCTTGTCGGTCAATCGAATGATTAATATCGATTCTCTGGATCAGGCAAAAGCCGCAGCTCTTGATCATGTGAAGTTTCATTTTAAATCACCACGCGATGGTGAAATGAAGAGATTTCATATCGCAGCTGTTGCTGCGGATCCGGAAAGAATGCAGAAGCGTAAAAAGTATGACTTAAACTTCGCGATGCATCAAGGCGGTGGACGTAACGGTAAAGCCGTTAATATGATCGGCCTGATGGCTGAACTGTGTAATGCAGGTATCGCAAAAAATGCACCTCAAGTTCGCGTCGACAATCAAAATAAACGATTCAGAAAAGATGATCTGAAAAACATGTTCCAGTTTTTCTCTTCCGTGGCCAAGAAGTCAAGATTCCCTCTTTTTGGTATCGACGCGCTGGGTGACGAAGCATCTGCAACAATCACCCTAGAAGAGCCGCTGCAAGGTATTCTCACAGAACTTCTTCCTCGTGCGAAAAATGAACTTGAACAAGATATCAAGAAGTTCTTTGATGGCTCTCGAATGATTCGCTCTGACATGCTGGGTGAGTTCTTCGATAAAGGCCTACTTAGCCTTGGTCAGCGCTTCTCACCACTGATGGAAAGTAAACGTGAGCCTGGTACACAATACCGCAGCTGCTATAGCAACATTTACGCTAATTTTGTGAAAGTTAAGCGAGGTATCCCGATTTACAATCTTGAACTTCCTGAGCCCGGAACCTTATCTGAAGGTGGGCATCAATACTTGTTGTGGAAACAAAATGAGAACAAGGTAAGTCGGATTGATCATGGGACAAACCGCGTTAGAGGTCACTTCTTTGGTACACCTAAGCCGGGTTCAGATTTTGTTTGGATGACTGAGGGTGTGTTTGACACCTTAAGTTTCAATGAGCTTAACGTGTTACTTAGCAATATGAACGAAAAACATAACCTGCCTTTCGCGGAGCCAAACAGCGTGTCAGTAAAAGCAGCAGGAGGTGCCATCCCTTTTGTTGAAGATATGCTGGGTATCGAGTTTATTAAAAGCGAAGATTCACCGGCTGGTGATTTTGTCTTTACTGATGGAAATAAGGAACTGAAGCCGTTTTCTGATGAGATGCTAGAAAAAAGCAAATCATGGTTTATGGAAAGGACTATTCACTGGATTGATGACGGTTCGCAAGAAAGCTTAACGTTGCAGCGTCAACTTGGTGACTTTATGCGCGCAACGGGTATGACAGAGCAAGAGATTGCAAAATCCGTGAAAAGCCACCATGCAACAAAGAATCAAAGTCGCGATGCAATTACTCATCAACTTTGCCGAAAAGGCCCTGTTGGTGCTTCTGAAGGGCATATAATCTTGCATAAAGGGGTTATGCCTCAGTGGTTGCGAATGAATGACCTTGACTTCACTCAAGATGAAAATGGTAGCTACATTCCGGCTAAAGTTGTTGAAGCGCCGAAAAAGAGTGAGCCATTCAGTAAAATGTCCCCAGAGAAAAGAGCCAAAGTTGCTGATGGGTTAAGAAAGCGGTTCGAATTTATGTCTGGTGCCAAAGGTCTTGGCTTCGGTTTAGATGCGGACCCTGCGGGGCTTAAAGACATAAACACGATGAGAGCGTTTTGTGATAGTGTTGGCATTCCTCACAAGTCGTTGCTATATAAGCCAAGATATATCCTATCGAATGGTGAAGTTTCATTTGATAAGCCTAAAGGGAACATGGGAAATGTTCGCTATGTCCTTGAAGATCATAATGATGTACTAAAAGTTGCAAAAACGATGAGATCGGAAGGTGATACTAAATCTGCATTCGATGTGCTCAAAAGTTATGCAGTTTCGATTACTCCTTCAAGTCGCCCTGAATTGGAGCAAGAGCCTGAAAACCCAAGTGTGAAGCAGGGTGTAACAAGAAAAGCATCTTAGTTTAAGGGTTGGATTCTATCAGCGATCGTATATAATGGGATCGCTGCTTAACAACATTTACGATGTTGAGTGAATAAAATTCGTTACGGAAGACGCAAAGGCCCCGTTAAATGGCATGTGTGGGCCCAGATAGAGGGTTTTCATGAACGACGGAATAAAGTTAATTGAATTATTAACTCAAAAAATTGAGCAAGATACTCTTGTTCTACCGACGCTGCCGGCGATTGCTATGCAGGTGTCTGACGAGGCGAGCAACCCTGATGCGACACTTAATGGGATGCACGACATCATCATCAAAGATCCGGCGCTTAGTGCTAGGATTGTGAAAGTAGCCAATACCGTACACATTGGTAAAACAAAACCAGTCACAGGCCTGAACAGAGCCATAACCCGCATTGGCCTTAAGAAGATCAAAAACATTGCAATGGGACTTGCAATGGAACAGCTATTCGAAACAGACTCCCCTTTCACCAAAGTGATGATGAAACGCTCTTGGGACAATACAGTTGCTGTAGTTGGTTCGACTATGGGGGCGTTTAAAACAATAGATGAAAACATTAAAAGTGAATTTTGTGTCGACACGCTGATGTTGGCCGCTTTAATACACAACATCGGGTGCCTTCCAATTTATAAAGAAGCGCACATTTTTGGTGATGCCTGCTACACCCAGAAATTTATGCAACCAGCGCTAGAGTCCTTCTCTGGTCAAATTGGCGGTAAAGTTCTGAGTAAATGGGGGTTCGATCCAGTGCTCGTAGAGGTGGCCTGTAAAACGAACGATTTTGATTATTTTACGGAAGATGCATCCTATGTGGATATTATTCGACTTGGGATGGTAGCTGACGAGAGGCAGCGAGAGCACCGCAGTCGCATTCTTAGCGACGCTAAAGAGAAGGGGCTATTTGAATCCGTATCCGCGTTTCTGTCTGATGAGTACATGACAGCGAAATCCAACGCTTTATCCATCTTCGAATAGCCATAAAAAAGCCCTGGAGTTAATCTCAGGGCTTTTTTGTACCTAATGGTAGGGTTATCCTACCCAGCGATGATTTTTAGCATCTCGCTAGTCATACCAGAATCTTTTAGTAGTTTTCTCATTGCAATTGCCTTTGAGAATTCTTCCGACGGCATACGATCTTTTAGTTGGTTAATTTCATTGCTGCAAACAACGACATTGCCAGTAACGTAGCCTTTATCCGAATTTAAGCGATCAATCGTCAGATAGTTAGATGGAAGCTCAATCTCACCAGCGTTAACTTTTTCTCGGCAGTGAACGAAAGCAACCAGCTTTTCACCTGTAAAGTAGCATTCTTTCTTACGCAGCATTTGTGAAAGCTCTTCGATGCTCAGGTTGAAATCCAAGCCGCGATCAGATGCGCTTTTCATCAACATTAAGTATTTCTTAGCTACAAATGAACCGTGATTTACCTCTTCTGGAAGTTCGTCATTAGAGCAAGTCACCTGTTCTACAGGAACAGTTACTTTTGCAGTTTCAGTAGATGCTGCAATGGTAAGTGTAGGACGTTGTGCTGGTGCTGAACTAGTACCTGCCGCTGCATTGTCGTCTGTTTTTACTTCAGACTCTACACTCTCTTTTTCAACTTCAGCATGCTTTGGTAAGTTGCCAGACGTTTTAAGAGCTTGAAGGGCTTTATTGTTTGAAAGTGAGCCTTCGTCTGCTGGTTTAATATCACCAGAAAGTCGCATATTCAAAAACGTCACTAGCGTATTGCTGACCATAGATGCTTGTACGGTAGACCAGTTGAACACATAGGTTATATTGTGGTCTTTGTATGGCTTCTCTACGCGCCACACAGTTGGAACCCAAGAAGGGATAGTAAGCTCAAGGTCTTCGTAGATTTCGCGAAGGCGATGGATTGAAAACGGGTTCATGTGGAACGTGTTTGCACCCTTTTCTTTGTGGAAATCGACGTGCTTTAGTCCTTCTTGGATGAAGCTATAATGTGCTGAAACGAAAGAAATTTCTTTATCCACTGATAGGTAAAGGCTTTCAGCTTCTTCCATAGGGACAAACAACTTTGATTCCCCGTTTATGCGTAAAACTTCTTCTGCGAATTTTAATTTTGATGCTTCATTTGATTCTGCTAATGCTTTTTCTAATAATAAGATGTTGCTCATGGCTATTGCCCTTTTATTTTAAAAACGTCCGCTGTTATTTGATTAATTTTATTTTACGTAAAAGGGAAGTCCTATCCCAAATCCGTGAAACAATAATACAACAAAAATGTTGTTATATTCAATAGTAAGTTTGTCGTATTTAACTGAATGTTCAATAATTCTTCACTGTATTGCGTGGTTTACGACATTGAATGCGTCTGCTGTAGGTATGTGTGGGTTTGCTCGATTACCTGGCGTTGCCGGCACATAAAGCTTCTTGGCTTTTGATAGGCTAATGACGTGTCGTTCAATCCAAGCTTGCTGCCCTGCACTTAAGCCAATCTGCTCGTCGGCACAAAGGCTTGAGTCCAAACCATGGTTGTTGCAAAAATTCTGGTAACGTAAATTTAATTCAGCTATAGAGACAGCCATATTACTTTCCTTGTGAGTTTAAAGTCCCAAGCGTCCTTGCAGGGCGTTGTTCGCAAGATAGCATTGCGATAAGCGCGACGATGCCTTCAGCACGGCCCCGAAGAGTAGCTAGTTTTTCATTTGGGATGTGAATATTAAAAGTTTCCTCAACTCTTATTGATAAGTTGAGAATGTCGAGTTCATCGGCACCGAGATCGGAATAGATGTTAGTATCAGGTTTGATATGTCTTTGATGTATTGAGAACTGCTTGGATACAAGCATTCTAAGTTTTTCCCACGTTCCTGTGGCCATGTCGTCATTCCTTGACTAATCAACTTATAGCGGGAATATATTATCAAGACATCGAGAAAATGCAACAGTGCATCAGTAGAATTTATGGCAAGATTCATCGTGGTAAGTAAAAAGCGGCGATCATTATCGCCGCTTTACAGGGTGTATCTTACTCTTCACTCGGCCAGTATTCTTTAGCTATGAAGTGTTTGCAAGTGAGCCTGGATGGACCATCACTCTTAATGTGGTCGAGTATTAAGCCGATGTGTTCAATTATTCGGTCGTGACATTCATCCATCAATCGATTTTCTTCTTCTGTGAAGCTTTCTCTGCGACGAAGAGGGGAGCTACCTAAAACAAGGGCATAGAAATTGTGTTTTATGAACACAATTATCTGTCGAAGTCGTCTTTTGTGCTCTAAATACTCATCCTCGCCAAGCTCGTGAAATAAACGCTTCTGAGCGCGCGATACGAACTTATAGTCGAAGGTTTCTTTAGCCACATTGGTGCTAAAACTACTATCCTGCATCATTTTGATGTATTCACGGATCCTGTCTTCTTCTGGCAACTCAAAATAGTGAGTGTGACAAATGTGTCCATCACCGAAAGTCTTTTTTGTTGGTTTATCGCAAACAGAACATGTGGTCAAAGGTTCAAGAGCGTCGCTTGTGCACATTTTGCAATGCTTGCATTGTGCATAGCCGTCTTCACGAAGCGCGCCGTGCACATGCCGGTCCCATTCATGCCCCTTACAATTAAGCATCCGCTGGTAAATCTCCCAACACTGCTGTTCAGCAGCCTGGATGCCATCCCCTTCACCGCGAATGAAAGTGCCCATACCATGGATTTTTGGGAATGCCTCCATAAAAGCAGTTCGATAGCTGCCTTTTTTGGAAAACACGATACCAGAGTCTCCCCCTTGAATGTAGGTTTTACCCCAATCGAACTGGGATACTACCCCTTTCGAATGTGAAGACATCTTGATGACATGTTTGTTAGGGATTCGAGGTAGATGATTTTTAAGTGCAAGTTCACACTTTGTGCACACACTTCGTCCGTCTGGGTATGTAGAGCCATACTCATCCTTTGGACGGTCAAATTCATGATCACACGTTTTTGTTTGAATAATGTATTTATTGATGACGGATTCGATGCCGCTAAAGACATCCATTTCATCCCCGTCCTGCTCAATAAAGAACCATGTCTCATCTTCTGGTGAAATAGGGTGGTTGTAGGTCAACACATAACGCATGACACATTCAAGATTGGTTTCGTCTTCATAGTCTTTGCGATTAAGGTTGACCGTTATCTTGGCATCAACATCTGGGAACTTCTTATTGAAATGTTCATTTAGAAAGTTGATTTGAGTTTCATCAAGAAACTCCGTTGTAATGCCGTTTTGAATATCCATATTCAGTATCCTTAAAATCCATTTTTATATTGATACTAACCTGCTTTTCGCATTTCGGCAGGGTTACATGTGTCACATTGCTCTGTAGGGATACCTTTTGCAGATCTGGCCTGGCGGTAAGCGCCACTAAATGTGTGACTTTGTTTGTTTAAGCACTCAATTGAGCAGAAAGCATGAACTTTTCCTGTTGGTTGTTCGTTCTCGCTCAGCTCAATTAAGATGCGTTGTGGTGATTCGTTGAAACGCGCTACAAACATTAAACTTTCCTATTTATCTTATCTTGTCGGTTAATCCTATCAAACAAGATAAACAATATAAATGTTTATTGTTATATATCCTACATTCTTATTGGGATGTTTATTTTTGTCGCATCAGGAATATCTTCTTCTATATGATTTAATGGTAAATCGTCGCTTAGGGAATCATTTTTATTGTCGTCTGGATCTGACGGATTCCCACCATTCTTAATGCGTCTGATTTCCTGTGATAAGAGAGGTATGAAGGCAATTAGCCAAATGTCTGCCTCTAACTTCTTATTGTTCGATCCCATTCCACATAACATGAAGGCGAGTAGTGCGAGTGACGCTCCAACCAACATAGTGGATAGGAGTTTCTGGTATTCTGTTTGTTCTTCTGGCTTGGTTTTATACTTGTACCCCAGCAATCGAAGCCAGCAGCTGAATATGGCGCCGAAATATAGAATGGTACCAATGAGCCCGTGATCGACAAGAAATGCCATCAGGACGTTATGAGATGCTCGCACGCCACCAGTTTGATATTCTTCATCAATATAATTTGGGGACAGTATCAATGTTCCTCGGTGACCATGACCAATGATTGGGCTAGCTTTCCACATTTCGATTTGCGCGCGGATGATGACAAAACGTGACTCAGCACTTTTATCTTCGACCTCACCAAGCTCATCTTTTTGCATACCCTGGAAGCGTTCAACAATCTGTGGGCCCATGAGAGATGCACCAGCAACGATGGCAAGAACCCCAAACATGGCGAGCTTTTTCCGCTTCCCTTGAGGGACAAAGAATGTTGCAATAACGCCGGTTCCGCCAACTGCAATGATTGCACTTCGACTTTCAGTCATAAATAGCCCCATCATGATCACACCAATGCCGGCAGCGACAAACGCATGTGTCTTATTGAGCTTTTCTAGCAATAAATAACCACCCAAGATGATCATTGCCGCAAAGTGTTGGCCGGCGAGGTTAGAATCCCATCCTGAACCCACGCCGTAGTTTTCCATGCGCCCTCCGTTGTGCATACTCATGGCGTAATAGGCAAAATAAGCACACCCAAAGACATTGGCCCAAACAAACCCTTTAATTTCTTTTGCCGAAACAAGAATATTTTGGATGAGGAAAATTAAGATTATGAATTTCACGATGAGAATTACGTATTCCATGTGCAGCGCTGGCGCTTTTACCCATGTTAGCTGGGCTAATACCAGCAAGGCAAATGCTGCTAGGAAGTAGTTTTCGCGATAATGGAAAAATCTAAGGCCTCGCTTGGGTGGGTATATAAACAAGGTGGCCATCGTGATTATCGCTGCAATTAGAGACCATCGTAAACTCGGCAGCGATTGACCCCACCACATAGTGGGAGCATGGAAGTAAAACGAGAAAAAGTAGATGTACAAACCCCATGCAGGCTTACCCATCATTGCCTTGATCAATCCTCCAAAGTAGACAATCAAGTAAAGTATGGCGGTTACCATTTGCTATCCTTGCTATGGTTTTTTGAATAATCAGCGAATCCTTGCTGATTAATAAATAATAATTACTTGCGAGATATTAACGTAATTGCTTAATGTGGGCAACCATAAAAATCAACAAAAATGCTGTTACCGTGTTTCCAATAAACTGTGGAAATGTGTTATATTTACTCAATATCAAGGAAGATAAATCAAAGGCATCAAGGACGTTATGCGCGCAACAAGGACAGTTCGTCGGCCTAAGACCGACAATACGCTTAAATTCAAAAGCGTTGGATTATCAATTTTACTCCACATTGTCCTAGTAGGGGTGGTTTTTGGTGTCGGCTTTAAGGAACATAAATCACAAGAAAAGCCAGAGCAAAGCGCCATGAAAGCCGTATTGTGGATCCCAACTTCAACTCCAAAAGTGACAATTCAAGAGCCGGTCGAGGTACCTAATAAGCCAGAGTTAATTAAGGGAGTGGGTGATGTTTCGTCGCCAGAGCTTTTACCTACAAGTGACTCAGATGAAAAAGTTAACTTGGATGTTCAAAATGATGAAAAATCTCCACCATCGGATCCCTGGCTAGATGAGCTTTCATCGCTTGAGCCACTGGAACAATCTGATATACAGGAAAACGATTCTGAAATAGTGCCCGATCCTGCGCCAAAGGAAGTGGGTGCACCTGAAATTGAAGATAGTATTACATCTCAACCTAGCAATGATGTCGCTAAGTTTAAATCTGATGAAACTAAAAATACGGCCGAACTCAGTAAGGATGAGGCCTACGTTGATGCCGCTTTCACATATCGTTTGGATGTCGCTCGTCACATACAAAGTAAATGGAAGGTAGATCCCAAATTTTCAGGTTTGGAGTGCGATATTGACATCTCCATCATGCGTGACGGGACGATATTGATGCTAAATTCATTGATGGGGAACGACGACGTTTGTGAAAGTGCCAAAATGGCAATAAAACGAATACGAAAGTTACCTGCTGCCCCTACCGACAGTGTTTTTAACCAACTAAAAAGAATGAGCGTTAAGCTGACTGTCCAGTGAGGATTTAAGCCGCTATTTTGAGTGGGGATGTTAACCCAAGACGATGAAGAGCATTAACGGCTTTTTCAGCATCATCAGCTCTTCCTTTTATCGCGATATCCAATATCCCGTCAGATGGCCGATGCTTCAGAAGTATAGCGCCGTTGCAACCCAACTCGTTAAGCTCATTCCTGATAATATCGTATGCAATTCCAAAGTAATCGACCAGTTCCTGAACTGGAAATTGAGAAGGTTGCTTTGCCTGATGATGTGAGATTCCAACTTCGAATCGGTGCGTTTGCATATATCGTCCGTGATCTTGTCTTTTTGTTAGCTCCATGCTTGGGCTGAGTATACAAATAAACTGAATAATTACAAGTATAAACAATACATTTGGTGTTTTTTTTGTTTTCATTTGCTTTTGTCGTGATGTGGTTCATGATATAATTCTGTCCGCTCCAGTAAGGAGTATAAATGGATTTTATTTGTTCAAGGAAGAAACATACATATGGATAACCAAGCCCAACAAGTACCTATCGACATTTTGCGCGTTTACATTAAAGACGTGTCGTTCGAAGCACCTAACAGCCCTGAAATTTTCCAAGTCGAAGCTGAAACACGTATTCACATTGATTATAAAATCGAAAGCCAGAAGCTTCAGGAAAATGATGACAAAGACATTTTCGAATCAACACTAACCATTACGGCTCACGCAACTCAAGGTGAAAAGACCGTTTATTTACTGGAAGCGACGCAGGCTGCAATTGTCACGCTGCCTAAACTGCCAATGCACCAAATTGACATGTTCCTGAAAGGCTACTGCCCTGATATGTTGTTGCCATATCTTCGTGAATTTGCGACATCAATGACCACTCGTGGAACTATGCCTACCCTGGTGCTTAAGCCAGAAAGCTTTTCCGCACGAGTTATGATGGAAATGCAGAAAATGCAGCAGTCCGCCGCGAATGCGGAAGGTAACAGCGAAGCTTAGTGCTTATTGTGAACCGATTAAAAAAGCCGCTGATAACAGCGGCTTTTTTTGTACCCAGCATTTAATTAAGTTGTCCGATTCGCTCACAGCTGTAATTTCGCTTGATGACCTGGTTCACAAATCTTCCTTTCACTTCGTGATTAAGTAGTTCCTCATATACTTCTTCTTCAACACCGAAGTATTGATAAACAATGTTATCGCCAAGCAACAAATATAGATCCTTGTTGTCGTATCTGTAGCCATGGATCCAGCTTGAATCTGTGATCGGCAAAAAGTCATCAGGCATCTTAGGAGCTTCGGTCAAGGTGTTTCTAAGCTTAAGCAATACATTTGCGTCAGGCTTATTTTCCCATAGGTTGCCGAAGCCCTGAGCTTCAAGAATTCGGTAGCGACTAAACTGAATCCCGTAAACAGCGCCTTTTTTATCAAAAATACCAACGATGGAGTATTCGCCATCTCTTACGCCGTGACTGTATGTGCCGTTACCAATGCAAAAACATAAATCCTCACCTAAATCGATCAAGTCGTAGTGCGTTTTTGGTACACGAATAACATAGTCGGTGCCATCAAGTTTCTTGCCATCATAAAGCAAAATATCTTCGCGCTGATTTAGACAAAAATCAGTCTGTCCGACTTTAGACATAAAACGCTGGGCCTTGTTGTGAATATCTTGCAATGATTTTGGCTTTTTTGGTAAAAAATCTAAGTCTTTACCATGGCGCTTAATGACCTCCAACATATCGGCGGTGTCGATTAAACATTCTATATCTGGTGTAAATAGAATTTTGGCTATCCGCGAGTCACTGTAACGACATCTAAGTAGATCCAGAACTTTATATGTGAGTTGCTGGGTACGAAGCCTTTCTGTCTTTTCAGTGAGGTTAGGTGACCTTGTGCATGCATTGAAAAGGTGGTCCCGGTTTATCGCGGGTTGTGACGTTCTTTTCGCGCTTAGCATTTTAATGAGTTTCAGTTTTACAACATCCACATCACCTACTTGCGTGCACTGTTTGATGATGTTTAACGCTTGCTTACTAGAGAAGCCAAAGGCCCATTCTGTCAGCCCTAAAAAGTTGGGTTCTGATGGTGATATTATGTGAGACTCAATTGCATCGAGGGTCTTAGAATCAATCCGCTCATAATGCCTGTTGATGCTTTCCTGTATGGCTTTTTTGTCTATCATGAAGTGTTTCCCCAAACCGTTCATAGTATGGGGATATTATAACACTTAAAGCGTAATCGAAACAACAAATATGTTGTTTTTATGGAGTGACTTTACCTATCTTTTCATCGATCTGATCGAGTAGATTTAGTAGTTCACTGTTACCTGGTATGTTCTGAATAAGTTCTCTTGAAGACGACACATGGTAATTGATCATATCGACAGAATGCTTTTGATAACGCATATTCCAATCAGGAACAGGTGTATTCTTAACCAATGCATGGTAAATAGGCGAAAAATGGACGATCAAGTCATCCTTCCCAAGAGGTGCATCGGCATTGTAGGCCGGGGTTAATTCAAACTCTGAAACTTCACTGTAGCAGTGATGATTTTCATCACTAAGATCTGGCGTTTGCGTATCAAAATCAAACGGGGCCATTTGAGGCAGCCCATACATTGGTGCCTGAAGCTGCCCCTGAACAATCTCAAGGCGATTTAATTCGTCAATCTGGTTCTGACCAAGATTTATATCGTTATGGAAGCAGAAGCGCTCAGAGCGCACTTTCCCGTCCATTGATGTATAGGTCATGCGTAGTGATACAAATAGCGACATAGTTTAGTCCTCTACAACAGGAACAGGTTTGCGTTCTGTTTTATGTTTCTTCGCTTTGATTTCTTTAACTTCATCGTGAATGCGATACATCAGAGAGTTGGCTGAAAGTCTTTTTATTGCTCTTGTTCCAGCAACATACAACAAATTAAGCTCATCAGCGATCTCTGCGGACGTCATTTCATTAGACTCATCAAAAAAGTCGATAAAGTCTTCTGCGATATGGACGGAGTCAAACTCAAGCCCTTTAGAGCGGTGAGATGTGCCAATGACAATTCGCGCATCCAGTTCATTCTTAGCTTCATTAACACGTAGCTTGTCGATGTAGTTGACCAGCTTGCCACCGTACTCCTTTATAAGCTTACAAATACGCTTCATTTCCGGATCGCCAGCTTGCTCAGCTGCTTCCTCATACATCGAATATGAGTGGAACTCAGACAGCAGCTTTTTACGCTTAATCTTATCTTTTACACCAATAGAGAAGTGATACACGTCAAGCAGTTCTTGAACATTGTAATTCTCAAGTCCACCAATCCAGTAAATTGGTTTGTCCTTGTGTGCTAGGGCAGTTTCCAATGTACCTGCGACAGTTCGGTGAAGGACTGTATGGATCGTACTTTCCATCTCTTTGTATGAAATCCAGCGATCTTGAATGGACTTGGTTCCTTCAATTTGGAATAGAGCACATCCGGTCACTGTCGATTTAAAATAAAGTATCGAATTTGCCATGTTGGCAATGCTTGTCCCGAACCGGAAAGACTGGGTAAGGTAAAGTATCTCCGCATTGTTACGCTTACGGAATTCTTCCATAGCATTGTTGGCGCCGCGCCAGCGATAAATTTGCTGGTGGTCATCACCCACGAGGATTTGGTTACACTGCTGACGCATAACGAAATCAGCTGTAACAGGGTTTGTGTCCTGAGCCTCATCCAGTAATATGTAAGTAAACCAGTTATGCATCTCTGGTTCAGATAAGCAATAAAGCTTCAGATATACATCGTGCGTACAGAAGAATGTGTGATTTGGGTCAATAGCTGCTTCCCAGATCTTGCGTGCACACTGGACTACTTCATTCCGACGGCGTTGATGTTTAGATGTGCCACCATCAATAAATGCGGCATGCTTTTCACCGATTTCAGCGTCAGCGCTGGTAAGGAAATTATTGAACGCTTTGATTGCGTCATTTACCAACGTCCAGTTAGGTGTGTTTAGGAATGATTTTACATCACTGATGCGCATGTTTTGCGTCAGTTTATGTTTCAGCTTAATGCCAACTCGTCGATATGCGATAGAGTGAGTGGTTCGACACACAACGTTTGGAGGGAAGGTTTGACTTGCTTCTTCCTGAATGCTCTTATTGAATGCCAAATAAAGCATTCGAACTCTGGGATTTGCTTTTGCGAATTCCTTCAACGTGGTCGTTTTACCAGAGCCGGCACCTGCCTTGACGATAAGAAACCTACCATTGAATTGTATCACCTGAGATTGCTGTGGAGTTGGCTTGAGTTTCAAAGCTATTCCCTTGCGTTATTGAGTTTAATAAGAATATCATACCATAGCTGACTGCATAATAACAACAAATATGTTGTTAAATGTATGTGTCGATGGCCATCCGACGTTGAGACTTTTTGGGTGTCCCTTTTACCCTCTTAAAGCTGTCCAACGTATCAATGCTGGGCTCCGACTTTGATAAACGTTCTGAATCATTTGTCTGTAATTTGCGAACGACATGTCTTTTTAAATGAGCATTCACCGAGACTTGCGATGCCTGCTTTTTCAACTCTTCCAGACCGTAGTTATTAAGCTTTGTTCTATGGGTATGTCGAACGTGATTAGGTACCCTGTTAAGTTGGGAGAGCAAACCTTCACACAGTTTAAGAATTGATGGGCGGATCTTGTTTTGTGTACCCTGGCGTTTTTTACTTCGCTTTATATGTCGAGTCGCAGAGCCTGAATGTGGAAAAATGGGCATATCGACAGAATCTAGGAGTTTCGAAAACGTAGTCTTTGGCTTATTGATGAGAGATTCATATGAAACAAAGGTAACCTTGTTGTTTTGATCCAGCCCCATTTCAAATGCCATCCGGTTTCGCGCGTACCAAAATAGGCAAGCACATTCAAAAGGGGATAAGTCCTCTTGGTATACAGCGCGCAGTGTTTCCCGAATGCCACTGCTTACACCTTTGTTTCGCCAGTTATCTGGATTGTCATTTATGATCGGTAAGATATTGCCTCGTCCGCCTGTTTGCTTAAATTTTTTGAGATCGGATGCCGCAACATCACGGAAATGACGATACATCCAGATCACTCTGGCGCCTGGCAGCTCTTCGAGCAACTCGTTTGCACGGTATGATTCAATTAGTGGCTTAGCAACAACAACCGGTGCGTAAGTGTTGCTTAAACGAGAACGTATTTGTGATAAAGGATCTAGGCGTAGCTTTGTATCTTTGTCGAATCGACTAAGATCTTCAGTTTCACTGTATACACGACAAATAGGTAGCTGCTGAAATGCATACGCCAGCATATTTGTTCCAGAACGTTGAGTGCCAAGGATTAACACACTGCGTTTAACGCCGCGAGGGTACCTTAGGTATTGCAATACTGGTTTTATGTATCGGGTGTAGCGAGTGTTAGCGTCCTTAACCTCGCATGAGAATAAAGCCATGACGTCCTTGTCAGTATAAATAACTGACAGGATGATAGCCTATTTTAGCCGATCAGATAGTCGTCACCATGAAATCTTTCCCCTGTGATTAATTGAAATAGTAAATGGTTTTTTGAGGTCCAGTTAAGGTTATCAAAAAACCACTTGGATCACAACATAAATGTTGTTTTAATGCAGGGTTACTGGTGTGTTTTCGTCTAAGTGTTTTAGCACCTTAACGCCGGCAGTAGTTACCGACACGGTATTTGGGAATGGTTTCGTAACGGCAAGTAAACCAAATTCGTACAGCCACTCAAGCTGAGCATTGATTCTTTCAACCTGGTCACGGGTTCCTTTTGTTATGGGCCCAGTGAGAAAGTCGTTGTTTCTTGCCCTAATGCAATGGCGATGAATATCTTTTAGTAAAAGTAAATTTCTTGTCAGAGCTTCAGCTTGTTCATGATCTGAAATTATTTCCAGAGGCATCCCAGCATGATGCCACGCTTTCACGCAATTAAGTGTGTAAGCGAACATGTCCTTTTCTTCACACCATTCAGGATGGTAGGCCAGCTGATATAGGTACCAGCCGTACTGTTGATTTTCCATATGGGTATCCCGGGGAACTAAAATAGGCCGACATGACAGCCGGCCCAAATGACAGATATTAGGTGAATCAGGTGTTAGCTTTGTGCTTCAACACCGGTCTGCTGTCGAGTTTTCCCCATGGCTTTTAGGCGCTTGTAAGATGGGCGCTTTTTACCAGCGCTGACACGAGCGCGTTTAGTGGCAACGGACTCTGTTGTGACTGCACGGAACAGTTCACCACCTTCGCCTTTTACATCACCAACCCACATGCACTTGTACTGCAAGTAACGAGAGACTTGTTGCTGTTTAAGTTCCAAGCCGTTTTTCTCAAGCATTGCACGTTTGAAATTGATGGCTTTGCCGTCGTAATAACGCTCAATGTACTTGTGGAAAGGGGTTGCTTTGACTTTTTCACGTTTGAAAAGGAATGTTGGGTTGAGGTATCGCTCTTCCGATAACTCATAATCGCCCATTTTTTCATCATTCCAAGTCGGCGGCTTTCTGCGTGTTGCGCGAATATAGATGTCGTCATGGATCCAATAAGCTTCCATGGTTAACCATCTTGATATTTGCTGTTGTTTCAAGCCGAGGTGTTCGGCAAGTTTAGTTGGACTGTTATCGAAATGTTCTTCGATATACATGCGTAGAGGGATCGCCCAATAAAAAAGAGCTTCCCTTTTTTCCTTTTGACCCGATTTCGAATCTTTACTCATAATTTGTGACCTCAAACATAACCATTAAGTTATGAGAACATACACTACAACAATTTAATTGATATTCCAACAAAATTTTTATTGACACATAAAAAAAGGGAACGCATTGCGCTCCCTTGTTTTCTATGGCTTTGTAAACATAAATAAGAAATAAATATAACCATTTATGTTTTTATCGTATTTATTAACGATGATCTGCTACGCGTGAGCAGCTCCAAAACAAGTTTGTTGTCTAAATACTTCACCAGCAAGGTAAATGGTGTTGGCTTTTAGCCAGCGGCAGGCCTGCTGCTGAGTTGTGCCATGCTTTTCAGCAAAGTTGGTGGCGTTATTGTCGAAATTGACACGGATATAGTCGGATAGCAGAACAGCCTCGCATTCATCACCAGCGACAACAGGGGAATCCGAAAACTTGGATTTCCTTAAATAAACTTGACCATCGGCCCAAACAGCACCCGCCGCGATCCAGCGCTTGACCCGTTGTGTCAATATGTTGTGTTTGTTGGCGAAATGTTTGATCGCTTCTTTTTCGCTATCAAAACCACTCATCACGTGACTTTCAAGTAAGA
>Ga0066839_10000134_pt1 | contig 33170 bp, 49 predicted proteins | sample ETNtaG_10_FD_66733 | JGI IMG/M metagenome (GOLD analysis project Ga0066839, IMG submission 66733) | Marine microbial and viral communities from oxygen minimum zone, Eastern Pacific Ocean - ETNP201302SV82 | ecosystem: Environmental > Aquatic > Marine > Oceanic | place: Pacific Ocean: Eastern...
AGGTGCAGGTCATAGCTGCCGGGGCGGTTTTCGAGACGGGCGGCGATGCCTGCGTCATTGGTCGCGTCCAGCATCATCCCGGGGATGGCGGCGAGCAGCTCGCGCACCGCATCCATCGGCGCCTTGCGGGGCAGGTCGTTCATGTCGGTCTTGGGGGTGGTGGCAAACATCATCTCTCTCCTTTTGGGGGTCTCTCAGGTCCCTTTTCGCGAGATCTGAGCCGCCGCGTCGCGGCCCGGTCGCAACTGCGAGATCCGGGACGCGGGAAGGAGGTGATGCTGTCGTGAATGGCCCGGAAGCCGGGCTTGTTCGAGGGCGCGCCCGCCGCGCCCCCGCGCCTGGATCAGTCCGGAAGCCGGTCGATCAGGCAGGTCTTGAGGCCGCCTTCCAGTTCGGCCTCAACATCGTCACGCATGACAGCGATGATGATGACTTCGTCGGATGTGGGGAAGCGCGCCTTGATCTGCCGCGCGACCTTCCAGGTCAGGATCTCGTTCTCGGCGTGCCCGATGGGTTCATGGGTGGTGCTGTCGATGACCTGGAAGCCATGCGGATCAAATTCTTCGCCACCTTCGCCCCAACGGTAATCTTCGGGCAGTGCGCCGAACCGGGCGATGATCTCTTCGAGGGAGATGCACTCCTCGTTCGGGCCGGCGCGGTTCTGTTCGACCAGCTCGGCCAGGCTCGTCGGGCGCGGCACGCGCGAAGAGGTGCCATGGGTCATGGCAAGATCCATGCGGGTCTCGTGCTCTTGCTCGAAGTATCGATTGCCATAGCGCTTGCGGCAATATTCGTCGAAATCGGGGCGCGGCACGCCGTAGGTCGTGGGCGCGTCGACGACGGTGCTCCATTCGAGAAAATTGCCGTTCGGCAGGTGGCAGATGATGTTTGGCATGGAAGGCTCCGGTCTCGGCGCGGGTGCGCCGATTGGTGTGTCGGGAAACGCGCGAGGGATAGTGGTCCCGGTTGCCCGGGACCGATAGGGATCAGCGAATGCGGATCGCCAAATGGGTCGCATCGGTGCCCAGGGCGGCCGTGCGGGCCGCCATCATGGCGCCGGCCATGGCGAAGTTCTCCTGACCGGCAAAGCCGGGGCCGTCCGAGGAGAGGTAATCCATGCCTGTCGTCTCGATGTCGAAATTATGCGCGAAGAGCTCGGCGCGCTCAAGCGGAACGAGATGGGTCGTGCCGGCCGCGTCGTCGAGCTTGTTGTTGCGCAGCAACCCGCGCGCCTGGTGATGACGCAGGTTCGCATAAGCGCCGCGCACATGTGCCGGGTTCGGCTTGAGATCGAAATCCCCCTTGCCCTTCACCTTGAAGGTCGAGCTTGCGCGCGCCGTCTCGTCAAAGACCGGCACTGGGTTGCCCTCCGCATCGAGGCGAACGGGCTCGATTTCGACCATATCGTGGGACGTGACATAGCCTTCGGTCTTGAGCGTCGTGATCTGGTTGTTCTGCATGTTCATGTCTCCCGATTACTGCTGCGTGGGGCGGCGATACTGGCCCGGGCGCGGCAGCTTGCCTTCCTGGATCAGCTTGTTCCAGTTGCTGCGCTCGACGAACATGCCGAAGCCGAAGCCCATCCCGATCAGGCCGATGAAGATGAAGGCGAAGAGGAAAATTGTCATGTCGGTCTCCTTGACGGGGTGGATCAGGCGTTCGCTGCGAGGACGCGTGCATCCTCCCAGGACAGGATACGGTCCTTGGTGTCACCATGCGACCATGTGGCTGGATCTGCCAGAACCACATGATCCATCAGCTTGAGTGCAACGCCCTCGCATTTGCATTCCGCGCCGCGGCCGGGATGCAGCTCGTTGCCCGCAAAGGCGCAAGGATGCCCGCCGCCCAGCGGCGAATGCGGCGGCCCGCCTTCGAGGAAGGTCATGACCGGCCCGTCCTGGCCCTCGGCCTCGATGAAGTCGAGCGTGCAATGCAACCCGTCGCGCGGGAAGCGCTCGAAGATCTGCCGGTAATCCTCATGGATGGCGGCGCCCGACTGCTTGGCTTCCTCGAACTTCATGCGTGCAAGCTCGAGATCCATGAAGCGCGCAGCGAGCCCCTGGGCAGCAGCGGCATCGATCATCTTCTGTGCCAGTTCGGCCGCCTCCAGAGCGCGTGCGGCATTGAGCGGGGTCGCCTCGCCGGTCCAGCCGTAGTAGCTGGCCACGCCGGTTACGCGGCCGTCTTCAATGAAGACCCGCCATTCGCAGGGCCAGGAGCCCTTGCCGGCGAACGGCGTGCCATGGCGGTGCGGGTCGGGCCCCTCAGCGCGACGGGCAGCCTTGATCCAGGGGCGGGCGAGGTAGTGCAGGCGGTTCTTGTGGCCGCAGGCGAAGGTCTCGACCAGACGCTTGTCGGTGGCATCGATGCGCCGGCGGTTGCCGTTGCGCACCCAGCCGGGTCCGATCTCGAGCTCGGGATCGCCCGGGCTCCAGCTGGTCTTGCCGTCGTCGAGCACGCCCGCGCCAGCGAAGGCCTTGAGGGTCGAGGGCCCGGCGATATTGGAGCGCACGATCCAGTCATGCGGGACGTCATCCATCGCGTCGAAGAGGCTCTCGCTGATCTTGCCCGGATCGATCTGCGCCTCGCGCGCGGCGATCTCTTCGCCCATCCTGTCGATCTCGGCACGTTCCTCGCCCGAGAAGGCGCGGATCATGCCCTGCTTGATCGTGCGCGAGACGAAGCCCGGCGCCTTGACCTTCTGGTCGATCGCGCAGATTTCATCTTCGCTCAAAGACAGGATTTCGCGCGCGGGCACGGCCGGCACGCCGGCTTTTTCGGCGACGAGAAGCCAGTGGCGCAGGTCGCAGGCATCGAAGGGCCCGGATTTTCCGGCCACGACATCCTCGGGGTCGATCCAGCTTTCAGCCTCGGTCTCGGCGAAGCTCGCGACGCGGGAGATCCCATCGAGCGTGTTGCGTATTTCCGCGGCCGGTTTGCGAAACAGTGCGCTCGAGCGCAGGGCCAGCTTGCGGGTCTCGCGTCCCAGCGCATGCTGGGAGCCCATGAAGTTCAACTTGCCGATCAGCGTGCGAATGTCGTGCATATCCCGGATCTCTCTTTTTCTCTCGCCGGCGCGCCCGGCCTCTTCGCACATAAGAGGCCGAGGCGGGCAGGTTGCCGCGCCCTTTCCTCTACCAGCCTATGGCTGAAACAGCGAGCCTGCGGCTCGTGGCCTGACCCGGAAAAACCCCGGTCAGTGGACCGGGAATTCTCCCACCACCTGCCGCCATTCACCAGGGGAGATCAGTTTTCGATGTGTGAAGGAAACGGAATGCAAAGGACCTTCGATCTTCGCCTGCCACCATTCGATCTTTTCCATCAGGGTGGGGTGATCGGGGGCCAGGTCGTAGAATTGCCAGACGAACTCGTTGAGCACATGTCGAAAGTCCGGCATCCGGTAGAAGAACCGCGCGGTGGTCAGCCCGTAGCCTTTGAGCATGAGCTCCATGTCAGACAGCCTGGCGATCTCCGGCTGGCTGGTCGACTGCGGCAACGAACGACAGGGAAAAGCTTCTGGCTTTGCGGGACGGGACTTCGACATTTTATGCGCTCCAGGAGGGGTCCTTGGAAAGGATATTGTTCCCGGGCGATGCAGGCCGAAGCGGCAGGCGGGACCTGCCGCCGCGAGTCAGTGGAAATCTGTGTGAGAGTTTCGGATCGGATTTCGGGCGGGAGATATGCCGGTTTTCGCGTCAAGCCTGAAGCCCTCCGCCTTGAGCTGAGCGAGATGCTCGAGATCCCATACCTCATCGGTCTGACCGCATTTTCCGCAAACGCCTGTATTGGCGACCATGAAGCCCTCAGCCGGCATCGCATCGCCAATGCAGGTCTCGCAGAGGTTCGGGTTCTGAACGGGGAGCCTTCGGTCCGTAGTGTAATGCGTGCGGCAGGCATGAAGCGCCCGGCTTTCGGGAGACAACGACACCCATTTGCGATGGAGATAGAGACACATGAACGCGGCAAGGGACGCGTGAAGCGCGAATGTCATCATTTGGGGCAATCCTTTTGGTTTCTTGGCCGGCCCAAAGGACATAGGCGCGATCTTCCGAGGAAGAGGCGGCCATGGAAATCGCCTATTTCAATATCAGCGAACGGTGATATATTGATCGAGGTTTGGGGATGCGTAAATCGTTGGAGCAGCACCGATTTTCGGTGATCACATCCTGACAGGAGACCAACTTCATGACGACATTCTTCACGCTCGAACTCATTGATGAGCCGAACCCGGCGGGGCTTTTTCTGAAAGCCTGGTCCATGGAACTCGGCTTCACGCAGACCCAGCTTGCCAGGGCGCTGGGCGTCAAGCAGTCGGCGATCGCGGGGCATTTTTCCCGGGAGGGTCAGCCGCCGAGTTTTGCCACGCCCCTGGGTGGGGATCTTACCGAGATGCTGCTCGATGAAGAGCGCCGGCAGTGGCCGGGGCGCTGGAGTGCCGGGGCTGCCTTCGGCCCGCGGCGTTATCCTCCGACGCGCCCGCGCGTTCTGCGCCAGGCGCTTTTTGTCCTGTCGCATTGGAATCGGCGGGCGCGCAGCGCCAAGCCCGAGGAGATGCGCAATCTCGAGTTCCGCGAGTTGATGAGCATGGCCAGTCCGGAGGTTGTGAAGGAGATGGTGCAGATGCTGCATATCCCCTTTTACGGCGCGCTGATCGAGAAGCCCGAGGGCTATGATCGTCGCAAGGTCGTCTCCGAGCGCGAAGGCTATGATGCGGAGTTTCTCGATCGCTTCGGGGGCGTGCTGCACCAGTCGCGCCAGGCGATGGGGGATCTGATCTACCATGCGGAGACCCGCTTTGCAGGGCAGGAGGCTTCCCGGGTCCGGCGGCTTCTGGCGAGCCTGCCCGAGGGGGCGACGGTGGAGATGGTGCGGCGCAAAATGACGGCGGACGAGCGTGCCGAGGAGGACGCGGATGATCCGGGTTTTCTCTATGATGCACAGCTGATCGCATGGGTGCGGGCCGGCGAGACCGGCAAGGTCCTGTCGCGGATCGCGGAGCGCTATGACGGTTGGCAGAACTGGAAAACGGAGCAGGATGAGGCCGCATGGCGGGCGTCCCGCGAACTCGATCGTATCGCTGCCGCGGCGGCAGGCGAGACGCGCCACTGACGAAAGAAAGGCGGCGTGGGAAATCCCGCGCCGCCTCATTCATTCAAGCAAGGGCTATTCGCCCTGATCGCGACCCTTGCGCTTGGCCTTGGCGCGCTGAACCTGATCGACATCGAGTGCCGTGAGTTGTGCAGCGATCAGCGGCTTGGCGATATCGGGATGACGTTTGCCCACGATACGACCGGTCCGATCTGCAATGACTGCCAGGGTGCGCAGGCTGACGGGCTTGGCTTCCTTGTCGCCAAGGCGCTTGAGGGCGGCATTGGCAAACATTGCGCCGTTCTTGTCCTTGTCCTCAAGACATTGCTTTTTCGCGGTTTGCACATGGCCCGCAAGGAAGGCGGACATGTTGGCGCGGAGCCGATCGGGGTTCAGCCGGCGATTGTCACCACGGGCTTCGTTCTTGAACGTCTTGGAAAGCTCGGCAACCTTGGGATCGCGCAGGTAGGGCGTCAGCCGCATCGCTTCATAGGCGATCAGCCCATCCTGGCGACGCTGAGGGTCCCGGATGGCGCCGCTTTCGAGCAGATTTCCGAAAGTCTCGGTGCGCTGGTCCAGGGAAACGGGACGGCCGCGCTGCATCTTCAGAAAATCCGCGTCGAGTCCACTGGCCTGCTTCATTTCCTCCTCGAAAATCGCATCCATGCGCTCGACGAGGGGGCGAACGGAGCCTGACGGACCTTGTTCCTTTGCCATCTCGTAGGCTGCCCCCTGGACGGCGTCGCGCTCCTTGTCGAATTTGACTGTTTCTTCCCGGCTCCGGTTTTCGGGGCGTGCGCGCTCCGCGAGCTTTGCTTGACGCAGGTGCTCGCGCGACAGATCCGCAGCCCGCTGCGCGGCCGAGCTGCTGATGGCGCGCGGTGTGGCGGAGGCTTGCTTGGCCCTCTTTGCACGTTTTGCGCGCTCTTCTTCTTGCGCGCGCTCGCGTTTTGCGTCCTCTTCCCGGCGGCGTGCCATGTCCTCGCCGATCCGCAGGGTCGTCTGCGTGTTGGAAAAAGCCGTCTGGGTCGCGGTGAATAGATTCAGGTTCATAAGGGTCCTCGCTGCTCGCTTCTTTCTTTGGAGATAGGGTCTCGATGGAGGCCGGGGAGAATGGGTCTGGGTGCCGGCCGCCCATCGCGTCCCCGTAAAAAAAGGCGGCGCGGGTAATCCCGCGCCGCCGGTTCTGTTGAGGATCGCTTTGCGATCATCCATCAGATGTTTGAATCGCCCTCTTTCAGCCGAGACCCGGGCTCGGGTTTGGGCTTCGTGCTGCTCACGGGCATCTCCGGCTTTTCCATCAGCTCTTCACAGAAGAGGTCGGTGATGACCGGGTTGATGGCGTTCTCATAGGTCGCCGCGGAAACGCGGGAGTGCTCGACAGCTTCTCCGAGATTGCGGTGCATGACACGCGATGTCGTGCCTTCCTCATCATAGGTGCATTCGACGCTGTAGATCAGCTCTTCGTCGGGGCGAGAATAGTAGAGCCGCTCCTGAAGCAGGACGTCGACGGTATAGGTGGTGCGCAGTTCGGTGCCGGCTTTCGTCGTGAACTCGCTACGCTCGCGGGTGATGTTGCGAGACTGCGCATCGCCTTCGAGGATTGCGGCGATGATGCGATCGTCGGGCCGGTCTGCACTGCGGTCAAAGGCGAGCCCGGTCTTCTCGGCGTAGATGGCCAGGCCATTCACCGGTGCAACTGCCTCGGGCGCGGTTTCGGTCAGGTAGGAGGGCTCGCCGCGAGTGACATCAGACACGAAATCGATGATCTGCGGATGGGAGACGACGGCCGCGCCGGCGATAAAGGCGACGACCACGCCGCAAAGACTATTTTTCATAGGATTTCCAGTTGGTTTGCTATGAAAGAAGAGTGGGTTCGTCTTTCGCGCTCCGGAAATCTCCGTCTCTTCTCACGCCGGTGTCGCCTGCCGAGAGGCCATCAGCGCACGCGATGCCTGGCGCACGAGCTCGGGGTCGGGTTCGGCCATCTGACCGTAGAAATGCACTTCCACGCCGGTGCTGCGCAGGGCGAAAAGCAGGTCGGAAATGGACTGGATCAGCGCGATTGCCACCTTGTCGCCGCGGGCGCTCTTGCCCAGGAAGGGCAGCTGGCTCCCCCAGGCGGTTTCGACCATGATCCGGTCACCTGCCACGCATTCGGCATGGAGGCGCGACAGGCCGTGCTTGACCGCTTCGAGCGTGCAAAGCCGCGGACAGTCATGAGCAAAGGACGTGCGCGACCCACGGGGTTGGACGCTGGCGCCGGAGAAGATCGTGAAGGCGGCCCCGCCGCCCGGGGCAAGGTCGGAAACCACGCCATGGGCGCGAAGCCTGTGCAGAGTGCCAAAGCCAAGGTCTTTCATTGGATCTTTTCCTCGTCAGGATTTGGGAGATGCCGGACGGCGTGCGAAGCGGTAGGACCAGACCAGCCCGCCGAGGCCGAAGGCGGTGATCGCGCTTGCCTGGAACGCGGCCTCGGCCGTGGAGAGTGCGGGGTCAGAGCCTGCAATCACCCCGTAAAGGCCAGCGATGATCGCGACCCAAAGGGTCATGCTCGCGATGAGCCCTGTAATCAGGATCAGCATGATCTGAAGGGCCTCGATCGGCGCGAAGGCGGCAAAGCCCTCTTCGGGGTGTCGCTCGGATTTTGTCCTGGGGCGCATTGCGGAGCTTTCCTGTCTGGATCTGTCCGCAAGAAGGTTGGTTCGGCCGCAGGGCGGCGGCAGAACCGAGGCGCCAAGAGGCTCAGCCGATGCCGATAAGTGACGCGATGGCGCTGAGGGTCTCGACGAGCCAGTTGGTGAGTGTCAGCTCGCCCTTGAGCTCCAGGATGAAGACCTGGGCGATGGCGATGACAGAGACGGCAACCATCCAGCGCGGAGGGTTGAACTTTTCGGCGGCGTTGAGAATGGAAACGCTGGCGCGCAGGCCTGCCTCATTGATGCGCATTTCGATGCGCTTTGTGATTGTATACATTTGCTCGACTTTCTGAGTGGTCTTGGTGGAGGTCTTCGCCTCGCAAGAGGGGCGAAGACCGCCCATCGAGATCACTCAGCGCCGCGTCCCGCGGCCCCGGACTGTCGTCGCCGGGCTCTCAGGCCCGGCGCCATGCCTTTAGCGATAGGCACCCAACTCGTAGGGATCGGGCGCAGGGCGCAGGTGCAGCCTGTGCTGATCCTCGACGAACTCGACCGCGGCGACCTGGGGTCGGCGCATCGCACCCGCATCGAGGCAGATGCAGCCATGGGCCTCGGTGTGATCGAGCAGCTTTTCGAGCATTGCTTCATCCTCGATGGGTTGGGTCGTGGCCGGCGTGTGCCCGTGCATGATGAGTTTCAGCCCGTGCCGATCCCAGCCACCCTGCCAATCAAGGAAGGGCTGCCTGATCCAGGCCCAGTGCATGTCGTCACGCTCGAGCCGCGGCCGGGCAAGAAACTCCTCGATCGGAAGATGCGGGTGGACGCCTGCATGGATGAAGAGAGCATCCTGGTTCTGCGCGCGCCGCAGATGCGTGGGTCCGGTTTCGTAGGTTTCGCGCCAGTCGTCCGGCAGCGCTGCCTCGAGGGCGGCGAAGGTATCGCACCAGCCGGTCTTTGGCGGGAGCCCAAGCTCGTCGAGCACATCATGGCCGCCATTGCCGAGCCAGAGCAGGGCGCTATCCATGCTGCCCTTGATGGCCGCCAGGAGCATCAACTCGTGATTGCCCGGCAACAGGGCGACGGTCTCGAACATTTCGCGCGCCGCAAAGGCAGCGCGGACGGCGCCGAGCGTATCGGGCCCGCGATCGATGAGATCACCGAGGAAGATCAACTCGCGCGCAGGGGTGTGCTGCTCGAGGCCTGCGAGATGACCGAGCAGCTCGTCCAGCGCTTCGGCCTGGCCGTGCACGTCGCCGACGGCGAAGGTCTGGGTTTCGAAAATCACGCCCCCGTTGGGGCGCCAGTTGGTCGTCAGCATCGCTATGCCCTCTCGCAGGTGGGGTGTGTCAAAAGGCGCGGGCGCGCCCATCCGTGCTCTCGCGGGATGGGCGTGTCTGCGCCGGGATGGAGAAGATGGGGTCAAAGATCCCTCAGCGGTCGCGTGAAATCGCGACCCCAAGGCAGATCCCGGCACTCCGCGGCCGGTCGGGCAGATTGCCCTCCCGGCCAAGGGGGCCTCGATGCCGGCCCGCACAGGGCCGGTGGCGCGCAGCCGGCGCGCCCCATAGCATCGCAAGGCGGATCGCCGCCTCGATGCCGGTGCTGATTGGGACAGCGTTCCCGCGCCATGTCGCGGGACAAGATCCTCGCGCCAGCGCCTGCTTCTCCCCGTCAGGGATGTCCCGGGTCAGGGGTCGCGGATCACGCGCCTCCCGGGACCACTATGCGTGTTCTGACCCTGCCTCGCTCCGCCTGGTGCGGAGGTCGGCCCCTTTGGCCGCCGCCCGCGTCGCGGACCCGTCTTGAGGGTCTCGTTTTTCGCGACGCGGCTCTTCGAGGAAGGAGATTTTCAGGACCGACAGGTGGGACCGCTGGCCGATCCCGCAATCGCTCCCGGGAGGCGATAACGCAGGGCGTGGTGCTCTGATGCTCTCGATTGTCTTGATGCGCGGGGTGCGGGGCGAAGCCCCGCCGCCACTCCGGGTGCAGTTTCGAACGCGTGGTCGAGGGGCTCCAGACGCTTCGAGGCAGGTCGACTGAAGAGGACTGAGCGAAAGCGGAACCGATCGATACATGAAAAACGCCTGCCGGGACGGTCCGGCAGGCGTTTCTCTGAGATCTCGGATGTTAGTAGCGCTTGGGCTTTTTGTCCTGCTTCTTGTCCTTGAGGGCCTCGCGCATCGCGGCGCGCTCTTCCTCGGAAAGCTTGCCGTCGCCATCGACATCAAAACGCTCGAGCATGGCTTCGCGGTGATCTCCGCCCTTGCCGAACTTGCCACCCTTGTCGCCACCTTTGCGATCACCCTTACGCGGACCTTTGTGGCCGCGCATCTCCTTGGCTTCTTCGCGAGAAAGCACGCCATCGCCGTTCTTGTCCGCGGCATCGAACCGCTCGGCAGCTTTCTCGATCACCGCCTCGCGGGTCAATGGTGCGCGTTCCTTTCCGCGGCGCGGTCCGCCATCGGCCATTGCGGCGCCCGCGCTCATTGCCAGAACAAGGCCCGCCATCACTGCTTTCGTCGTCATTTTCATCTCGAAGATCCTTCCTGTTTTCTACCTCGAGGGCCGGGTCTTGGCCCGATCCTCGAAAAGGAGATATGAACAGGAAGGGTCGGAACCCCGCGCGATTACAGATTGCGACAATTTTCCAGTTGCTTAGTCCTCGAGAAGATCGCGGGCCATTGCGCGCCCCGTATGCAGTTCGTTCATCCCCATCATGCGGGCGTGATGGCTCAGGTCGTCGAGATCGAACCGAGCGCTTCGGCCGGAGTAGAAGGCCAGCCTGTAGCGATCGGCGTCCCCTGTAAGAGCTGCCATGAAGGCGGCTTCATCCTCAGGGGGCAACTCGATTTCCTCGCGCTCGAAGTCGTCGTCGAACTTGGGATTGCTCCAGACGCGGGCCGTGACGAATGGCGCACCGTTTCTGGACAGGCTGTCGATACGCCCTTCCCATATGCTGGCCTTGGTGCGACGATGTTCAAAGATCAGCCCCAGGAGCAATCGCTCGGCGCAGGTGTCCAGCTCTGCCTGAGGTCGTCCCTTGGGCGGCATTGTCAGCAAGGCGCCCAGACGCATGCGAGTCCTGCCGAAGACATGGAACATCCACCCCCAGACCAGGGCGGGAGCGAACTGGCTGAGGCCGGGCCTCTCGCCATTCGTCATGCCCATGATAATCGGCGTGAGAGAAATGAAGAGGGCGATCGAGGCAATGATGAAGCTGGCGCGGCGCTCGGTGTGGCGCTGGGCGCGCGATTTCGGGTATGGGTCGGCAGGCAGGCGCTCGACCAGCCGACGCCCAAGAATACACCGTTCGGCATAGGTCCAGGCGGCCATGAAGGCGAAGATCGGCATGGGCAGGAGCAGTGCCGCGGCCCGCGCGGGCGCCTCGGAGAGGTCGGGATAGGCAAGGCCCAGAAGGGGCCAGCCGATCAGGAAATAAAGCGTGAGCCCCAGAAAGATGAGGACAGCGCCGGGAAGGCGGGAGACAAGAGCTGGGATGCGCATCGGCTTGTCCTTTCGGTTGCGTGCCTATTGCCTGCTGAAGGCGCGGTCGGGCGGGGCGAGCCAAAGGGCGAGGCCGGCAAGAGGAACGGCAAGATAGAGCGGCGCCAGTCCATCGAGATAGCCCTGTGCAGCGCTAATGCCCAGCTTGTCGGCGATCAGAGCGGCCTGCAAGAAATGCCAGCCGAGGCTCATGTTCACGATTGCTCCGAAAACCAGGGCGAGGATAGATTGGATCTTGGTCATGGAAAACTCCGCGTTTCGGGTCCGGGGTGCAAGACGCCCATCCCGGACCCGAGGCGCGGAGGTCAGCCCGTCGGGCGTTCGATTTCGACCCTGACGCGCAGTGCGGCACTGCCATTTGCGGGGATGTAATCGGCCACGGTCACGAGAACCTGGTTCTCGAAGCTTTCCGCGCGCATGCCGGAAGCCTCGGAGACGCGCAGATCGAGGATATGCGCGGCGCCCACATCCGTGTCGTGCCGGGAGACAAGCGAAGTGAAGTCGTTGGAGATCTCGATATTGCGCAGCGGTGCGGCGCTATCGTTGCTCAGAACCCATGAATATTCGAGGCAGAGGCGCTCGGCCCCCTCAGTCGCCTGGGCTTGGCTGACGAGAAAACAGCCGCCATCTTCGTAGCCGGTGATCCGGGCAACCTGGGTGTTGATGCTCAAGGGATTTGCAAGCGCGGGTGATGCGAAAAACGCGGCGCAGAGGGCTATTGCGAGCCGAGATTTCATTTTTTTCTCCGGGGCTTGGGGTGATCCATACCCCGGAGATAGAGAGGTGGAGCAGTAAAGACTAAGCCGGGGAAGGCTCAGCCTTCAGGGCTTTCGTCGCCGGCAAAGCAGCCCTCGAAGACTTCCGCCTGAAGGGCGCGGAAATCGCGGTCGCCCGCGCGGTAGTCGTGGACCACCTCCCAATCATTGGGTGCCGGGACGGCAGGCTGGCCGACGTCGTAGGTCTCGAGGAACATCGCGGCCATCGAGCGATGCTCTTCGGGGTAGATCTCGCCCGCGCGCGGGTCCTGGATCATGAACATCAAAGCGCTGCGGATGTGGGTCTGAAGCTGTTGGAAACTGCCGTCGTTTTTGAGGTCGTAGCGACCCTCATAGGGCTGCTGATCGAGCCAGCTGACCATGAAGGGGTGCTTGTCGTAGGCGCCGCCCTTGGGTGCGGTCTTGGCGGCCTGATCGAGATATGAGTTCACCTCTGTCCAGCTTCGATAGGTCCAGGTGCCCAGGCTGTCTTTCGGACCCTCGACCCGCTGGATGTGGATCTCGGCCACCGGGATAAGCACGCGGTAGGCCGTGCCGTCCACGCCGATATAGGCCTTTTTGGGGTGCCCTTCGGGCAGGACTGCGGGAGTGATGGTCTTGGTCATGCGAGGTCCTTCTTGAGCGTTTTGCGCTTCTGGCGGCGCTTGAGTGCGGCGGGTTTGAGCAGGTCGATCGGCGCACAATCTTCGATCAGCGTGTCGAAGTCTTTCAGTGCGGGCTTGAGCGCGATACGCTTGTGGTTCGAGGCACTTTCGTCGTCTCCCAGCTTGATGGCTTCAAGGGCGACCTCCGAAAGCGTGGCTGGCAGATCGCGCATGGCCTTGCGCCCGAGTTCGATCAGTTCAGGATCGCAGTCCTTGATGATCTTTGAAAGCGCCGGGGAGGCCTGGAGTTTTCCAGGCTGACGCATCTTGTCAGGGCGCAGCCACCAGTTGCCGAACATGTTTCGGCAAAGCCCCGTGGCGTCCGACATGGCCCGGTCGCGGCCCTGCATACCCGCGGCAAAGCCGAGGTCGAGAAGCGTCGACAGCCGACCGGCAATGCGTGCGACATCCTCGAAGACAGGAATCTCGTGAGCATTATCGGTGTAGGGAAGGGGAAGTGCCTCGAGGATGGCGCCGAGGATGATCTGATTGAACTTTTGATGCACGAAGGTGTCGTGCATGTTTTGGGCATCAGCATGCGACGACCGCCGGTGAGGTGCGATAACGTTGGCGGGGAAAAGCCCCTTGATGGCGACTTTCGATCCATCCGAGAGGTGAACCTGCTCGCCATCAAGCACGATCAGGTCTGCCTCCACATCGATGATGTTGGAGATGATCTGGACTGCGCCGCACTCGAAAAGGCCAATGGGGTGATCGCTGCCTTGTTGGCTCCATTCGCCGCAGGCGTTGAGGGCGAGGTTGGCATCACCGTGGAGCGTTTCGAAAATCAGCGAACCCAGGAGCACATCGACCATGTCCTGGGTAGTGTAGCCGTCATTGGGAATGAGGCGGTGCTCGAAGATGTCGATCGTGCAGCTGTGATATGAACTTGGGCGAATTGCCGAGCGTCGCTCGACCGCGATGCGGCGAACCTGTCGTGTGGACATGTTTGATCCTTGTTGAGGCGGCCGGGGCCGGTTGTCTGTGTGAGCGAGGTCGAGGTTGCTCTCAGGCGGCGACGGGAAGAGGCAGGTCCGCAGGCGCGGGCATGTCTTCCAGCCCGCGGGCGTCGCGGGAGATTGCGCGCAATGTGCGTTCCAGCTCTCCGATCGTCAACTTGGGCGTCTCGTAGTAGATCCGTGTCAGGCGATCGCAGAGTTCCTGGATGAGATTTGCGACCTCCGTGCGAAGGGTCTGAAGGGTCTCGAAGCGCGCGACATCGACGGCATGAGGCAGGGAGATCGGCTCGACAAGCCGGGCCTGGAGCGTGCCGTTTTCAGCCGCCATCGGCTCCATCTTACGAGCCTGGGAGTAGCGGGTCGAAAGACCGGCGCGGGCCTCGAAGGACATCTGAAGGACGTTGCACTGGAGCGCGAGGTTGCAGGGCTTTTCCGCGTCGAGGTTGGCAAGCGTCTCGGCGAAGCGCCCGGTGGTTCTGGCAAGGGTCTCGAAAGCCTGGGCCATGGCGCGATGCTCTGACATGAGCTCTGCCCGGTAGGGCGCTGCAAGAGCCTGTCGCCGATCAAGGGGCACGGCAAAGGCGTGGCAAACGGCGATATGTCCGGGCTTGGGGCGGAATTTCTGGGTGAGACGTGGCATGGAGACCTCCGGAATACGAGCTTCACCAAGGGAGCTCGTGCCGGAGGGCTCTGGCCGCTTATTTATCGTCGTCGAAATCGATATGGAAAACTTCGTTCTGCGATGTGGCGCGAGGAGCTGCCACGGCAGGGGCGCTGGGAGCTGTCTTGGGCGCGCTCACGGGAGGTTCGGCGCGCAGCGGCCCGGGCACCGTGGTATCGCGGCGTGCACCGCCGAGCGAGGCTGCGGCCTCGGCGCGCAGGGTCTCCATATGAGGAGCGGCGGCGGGTGCCGCGGCGTCGCGGTGGGAGGTGAAGACCGGGGGCTCCACTTTGGTGCGTCCTACCACGTCCGCCGAGATTTCGGCGGTGCGGCGCGCCCGGCGCATGCGGCGGGCGATCAGGTAGAGTCCGGTGAGCCAAGTTGGGGCGAGCAGGACGGCAATATCGAAAATCATGGGAAGCTCCATTCCTTGCGGGGTTGCAGGGGAAATGGAGTCGCAATGCGAGGTTCGGAAATTCGAAAAGGCCTTTACTGATCAGGCTTCGGGATCTTTCTCGACAAGCACAGGCAGGGTGGTGAGGTTCGCCCAGATCGTGAATGCAGCGATGCGCGCATCGTTGAGCTCACGAAGCTTGCTTCCATTCTCGCCGCGTCCTTCGGGATTGTAGCGCGCCTGGAAGGTCTCGCGGCCAAATGAGCGCCGCAGCTCGGCCTCCCAGGCAAGCTCGGCCTCGAGATAGGCTGCATAGGTCGCGCTGGGCTCTGGCTCTTGCTCCGCAAGCCAGAGGCCTGCGGCGCGCGCGATGAGCGCGCGCGCATCGTCAAGCTCCATCCAGCCGGCCTCATAGCCCTCGCCATAGGGTCCGCCGGTGGACCAGGAGGTATCGCTCAACGGATCTGTGCCGACATAGAACATCCAGCGCGCGCCGCGCGCCCGGAAATAGAAGGGGACACCCGCGATGCTTCCCTCGGATTGAACCGGGCAATGACCGCTGAGCCAGTCGACGATGACTTCCGGCGGATTGGTGGTCTCTCGCTGAGAAGCGGTCATGCTTCGGCTCCGTTTCCATTGGTGGTGTGTCGAGGGAATGCCTTGCCGGAGAGGATCAGGGCAAGCCCGACGAGGATCATCGGCAAGCTGAGGAGCTGGCCCATGCTGAGGCCGATGGGGCCCAGTGCGAGGACCTGTCCCAAGGGATTGTCGGGGGTGATGAACTGGGCATCGGCCTGACGGAAGTGTTCGACGAAGAGACGCGCGATCCCGTAGCCGAGAAAGAACAATCCAGCGACGCTGCCGGGGCGCAACAAGGCGCGCGTTCCAAAGGCGAGGGCGATGAGAAGCGTGCCCAGCAGAAGACCTTCGAGCCCGGCTTCATAAAGCTGCGAAGGGTGGCGCGCGCAGGGCTGACCATCGGTGCAGAGGGCTGCATTGCTGGGGAAGACAACGCCCCATGGGGCATCGGTTGGCCGACCCCACAGCTCGGCATTGATGAAGTTGGCCAGGCGCCCCAGAAGAAGTCCCAAGGGTGCGGCCAGTGCCAGCAGGTCGGCGCATTGACGCAAGGAAGCATTCTGACTGCGTGCAAAGAGAAAGGCCGCGGCGCAGACGCCCACGAGCCCGCCATGGAACGACATGCCGCCCTCCCAGATCGCAAGGATTTCGAGGGGCGCGGCGAGCAGGGAGGGGTCATAGAAGAACACGTGCCCAAGCCGGCCGCCGATGACGACGCCGGCGGTGATCCAGAGCACGAAGTCGGTAAAGGCCGACCGGCTCATGGGTGCTGTGCCGCCCCAGAGCGAAGGGCGTGCGAGCGCCCGGTCGGCAATGAACCAGCCACCCATCAGCCCGAACATGTAGGCCAGGGCATACCAGGTGAGCTGGAAGTTGATAGGGCCTGCTGCGAAGGAGGAGGCCACTGGATCGATCTGGGGAAAGGGGAGCATGATAAGTCCTTTTCAGCCGCGCCAGCCGGGGGCGGAGATAACGCAGGCACCGGTTTCGAGCGGAGCGATGTTCTTGCGAGCTTCGCGGCGGAAGACGGCGGCCCGGCGGGCGATTTGGGCCTCGACGTCGCGCGCATCGGCGGACATGCCATAGGCAAAGCCCATCTCGTCGAGCCGGGCACGTGCGAAGCGTAGGGCCTCACGGGTAGCACGCTCGACGGCCTCGAGATGATCGGGGGCGGCGACCACGATCCGCGTGCCGTAAAAGCCGTCGAAATCCATGGCGAGGATCTGCCACATGCCGCTTGGCGAGGTTATCTGCACCCGGGGTGCGTCGGTCATATCCATGGGTGTATCGAACATCTCAGGCTTTCTCGAATTGGACGCAGTCGACAAAGGCGATGCCGTCTGGATAGGTTTGAATGTGAGGCATCTCGACGAAGGCGAGCCGGCTGCAATCTTGGTCCTGGAGATGACAGGCGGCGCATTGCTCGGGATCGGGAATGATCGCACGCGGCGCGGTATCGGCAGCCGGGATGGCGTCCCGGCCGAGGTCTGGATCGTGTTTCATGGATGGCTCTCCGGGCTCTATGAGGCGGGAAGTGGGCGTGTTTCACGCGCGCCGGAAATCATAGCACCCTGTGCGGGCAGTCTTTCCAGGCGAACTCAGGCCCAGTCCTCGATATCGGGGCTGCGGACAGATGATCGCCGCCACTCTTCGATCCTCATGCGGGCGTGGCCACCTCGGGTGGCCGACAGGCAGTCGATGACTGCGCTCAGGTGCTCAAAGGCCTCCTGGCCGAGATCACTGCGGGGCTCGCGGATGGAGCTTGCGCGCTCGAGTTCGATATCCGCAATGAGATCCGGCACCGCGTGGCCGATCGTCATCAGACTGCTTCCGGGATGAAAGACCAGCTGATGATCGCCTTGCTGAAAGACGGCCTCGACGAAGCTCGCGAGAGCCTCGGGCGTGCGTATGACCGCCAGTGGGCGGCCATATTGTTTGATCTTGTAGCCATAGGGCGTGGTGGGGAGTGTTGCCTTGCGCAATGCGCCATCCTTGAGGCGAACGGCCATGGCGGTGATAGGGCGTATATCGGGATAGAGCCTTGCCATCAGATCGGCCGGCGCGAGGGTGCCTGTCAGTCGAGTGAGTGCGTTGGCCATTGTCAAACTCCAGGGTGAGCCCGGCCGGAGCCGGGCGGGTGATCAGCGGATGATGTCGAGGAACGCGGCCAGAAGGGCGTCGGCGCCTTCAAGCCCGAGGACTTCTGTGGCGAGGATATGAGCGGTAAAAAGAGCGATGCCTTTTGCCAGCCAGCCTGGAAGGGAGATTTCGAGCGAACCGGAAATCGTGCGGCCCAGCGCGCCGAGTGAAAACGAGATGCGGGATGTGGTTGATTTTTCTGCTGCCATGAGAGTGCCTCCTGTTTCGGATTGTTCTTGGGGGATTTTTCCCCTTCACCCCGGCTGAGGGGAAATCCCTCGGGATCATCGATGGGAGGCGCAAAAGCCATGCAGAAATCGGCCCATTCCCGCCGAATGGCGGCCCGGGCAAGCTGTTTTTAGTGAAATCGAAGCTGAAAGGCGTGGCAAGAGGCTTGTCGGCCCCGCTCACAGGCGGCAGAAGTGACGTCAGGCAGTGAAACAAGGAGAACACGATGTCCAAGCCACTAACCAAGACCCAGCTCATCGCCGCGATGGCCGAGCAGATGGATGCTGACAAGAAGACCGCCACCGCTGCGCTCGATGCGCTGACGGAGATCATCCTGCGCGAGGTTTCCGCAGGTGGCGCGGTCACCATCCCCGATGTGGGCAAGGTTTTCTGCCGCGATCGCCCCGAGCGGGAAGTGCGCAACCCGTCCACCGGCGAGAAGTTCATGAAAGAGGCCGACCGCCAGGTAAAGGTCACCGTGGCCAAGCGCCTCAAGGACAGTGTGAACGCCTGAAGCAAGGCGGAATATCCGCATAAAAAATCCCGGCCGGGCAAGACCCGGGCCGGGATTTCTTTTTCACTATCAGTCTTGGAAGATCGTCATTTCGGTCATGATATCCTGAAGATCGATGTCGCTGGCATCGTATCCAGTCGGGATCTCGTTGTCCCCGTAGAGGAGCAGGAATCGCTCGGTATCGTTGAGATCCTCGAGGGCGGTGCGGGCGCGCCATGCGCTCTCATTGAGCGAGGCGGAGGCGACCTGACCGTTTTCATGATACATGAAGTTGGCAACGAGCTGGCGGTCGCCTTGCTTTTGTTGCCAGATCATCGAGCCCGCGACATCCGGAAGCTCGTCGTCTTCCTGTGCGCCGTAGATCCGGTCGAGCAGGTAGGACTGGAGCCATTCGAGATGGGTCGGATAGTGCTTGTCGCCCATCGACCAGGCCCGGATCACTGAAAAGCCATGGGCGCCGTGGCAGACGTCGCCTTCGAAACCGGCTTCGGTGATGATGCCGAGGAACTCATATTTGAGGTTATCCTCGACGATCTCCTCGCCGTCGAAATCGGTCCTGAACGCGATGATGAGGTTCGACATGGAGACGCGCTCAGGATCGGCAGCCTGGGCCTCAGCTGCATCAAAAGCAGCCTTGAAGGCCCGGAAGTCCGGACCGAGACCCAGTGCACGAGTGATGGCATTCAGCGCGGTGCTGTTGGGCAGCTGGCTGCCAAGGCGCTCCTTCTCGGTCGAGCGCAGCTCCGCGGCGATGGATTTGATCTGGTCGGGGGTGAGATTGGTTGTCATCGACATAGTCGTTTCCTTGATTGCGGACCGCGATCGGAAGGTCCCGGAGATCGCTTGCGATCTGCCACTTGGACCCGGCTCTGCTCCCGTTGAGACCCATCACGATCCTCGTCGAGGAAAGGGTGGTGTCGATATCCCGAACGCTGGGGCGCGTGATGATCTGCCGAGTGCCATGAGGCGCGTCTTGCGCGCCCCGGGAGCGGTCGGTTGGCAGGTCAGGTGCCGTCGGGGAGGCCTGTCGCCTCGAAGAGTGGGCGACAGGGATCGACGCCGGCGCTTGGCGTCTTTCGGAATATTCTTCTGTCAGGAAATTTCCGGCAATGAAATGGGGTGGCTCATGCAAAAATCCCGGCCGGGCGCGCCCGGGCCGGGATTTCATAGATGCTATTCGCGGCTGTCGCGATCCTGGGGCGTTTCGGGCCGGGCTGGACCAAGCCTGGTCTTTGGAGTGAATTCCACCGGCGCGCCGCGCTGGGCGCCTTGGGGCATGTCGGATTTTGCGGCGATGGTGATATCCGTGGTCTTGGGGTCCTGGACGACGAACTCATCCTGTCCCGCGCCTCGAAGCACACCTCGAACGGGGCGCCCGGGATGTGCGTGGGCGAAGTAGAGCTTCTGGAAGCCGTCAACACCGCTGAAGGCCTCGTAAGGACCGCGCATGCGCGCCACACAGGCCGGGTCGGATATCTCTTCGAAGAAGCGGCGCATATGTCCGTGATGTCCGCGGGTGGAGCGTGCCGAGGCGTCGTAGACGCGGGCCTGGGTGGTGAAGCGAAAATCGAGGCTGTGTCCGGCACTTTCGGCATATTGGCTGATGAACTCGCGCTGAACGCGGCCGTTGCCTTCCCGGAAAGGATGCATCCAGTTGATATGGGTGAAGATCTGCGCTGCGTGATCGGCGAAGGCACCATGGTCCATCTTGCGGGCAGCTTCGAGATCGACGAGCTTGCCGAGCACGCCGAAGCCCCTTTTGAGGGACTTGGCCTCGTCGAACTGCTCACCGCCGCCCTTGGCCATCGTCTTGACCGGGCCGATCCTCTCGCCCTCGATGCGAACGGTCTCGTCTCGCATCTTGCCGGCCCATTCGAAGACGTCCTGAAGAATGTGCTTGTGCAGGGCGGCGAGATGTTTGCGATCGAATGTCTGGGCGATCAGGCCGGGATTTTCCCGCAGCTCGGAGATGCGCTCACCCGAGAAAGCCGAAAGAGCCTTCTCGAAGGCGTCGGGATTTCGCCAGATCCCGAGCTTGTTGCGCATCGTTTCGCCGTCGTCCTGGACGAACCTCTTGAGATTATCCATCAGCCGGCAAATCGCTCCGTGATCCAGGCACGATATTCTTCGCGGGTGATTTCACCCTCAATGTGGCGCTCCTGCATGGCGCGGGTCTCGTCGTCGATGACGCCGCCTTCGATGAGCACGCTCGAGTTGGCATGCTCCCAGGCCTCACGACGCTTGTCTTTTTCGGCCTGCGTCAGGACTGTTTTATCGGTGCTCAATGTTTCGTCCTCTCGGGATAGGAATTAGGGCTCGGGACCGCGTTTCGCATCGGGCCGGGAATGGGGGTGCCTGCTTTAATCGTAAAGGATCTGGCGATCCCATTCACGGCTCTTTTTGCCCTGGATCGTAGTCTCGAAGTAAAGCGACAATGGTTCTTGCCGAGCCGAGTTTCTCGCGCAGGGGCTCCCCATCGATTTCCATAACGAAGCGGGGTTTGGCCTCAGGACGTCTGCCGTGCAGATCGAGGGCGTATTTGGTTTTGCGAGATGCAATGTCGGGTCGCAGTTTCTCGACAAGGCCGACGATCCGATCCATGTCTGCGCAGCGCGCATTCTCGAAGGCCTGCGCCTCCATGGCGCGGTGATTGCTCTCAGAGGCCACCTCGAAGAGGAGAGAGGAGTTGACCAGGTGCTTCGAGAAACCGGTGAGCGCATAGTGAATACGCATTACGAGGTCATTTTGGTGCCGCGGAGCGGGCAGGAAGGCGTAGCACGCCTGGCCGAAATCGTTCAGGGCGACTTCGAGTTCTTTCATGACCGGGCGCAAGTCAACGTCGGTGTGATTTGTCTGCGTCATGCCCGCTTCTCGTAATAGCCAAAGTTCATCGAAGCCCACATGCGGTGAAGAAAGCCCTCGGTCTCGTCGAAGCTTCGATGCTGTATTGTGACATCGACAACCTCTTTGTCGTCGTTGTCGCGGCTGAACTGAACTTCGACACTGCACGACAGCGGGTCGCCTGACCGGGGCAAGCTGAGAACATCCATGTCAAACATGTTGATGTTGATGAAATAGCGAATGCCGAAGCGATCAGTTATCTTCCGTTGGACCGAGCCGAGATAGAAGCCCGGCAGCGAAGCATTCTGGTCGGCGCTCATGCGATTGACATATTGCGTGTAGCCGCGCGCCTCCGCCTCCTGAAGGAAGGCTTCGTTCTTTTCGGATCGTATTACGTCTTTCATGTGCAGGTCCTCAGCTGAAGGCAGCGTCGAAGATCTCTTCCCAGCTCATGGGCGCCCGCGTCGCTGCGGCGCCGTCTTCGATGAACTGGATGAAGTCTTCATGCGGGATGACGGAGAAAAATCCGACAGCCGGCACGATGCCGACGCGGCCCAGTGTCGAACGATCGGCGTCCCAGCCAAGGCCGACCAGCGGATCGGACGTGGTTTGTCCGCTATCATGCAGTTCCATCGATTGCGCGAGGCTCGCGCAGAGATCGTAGTCGAGGAGGTTGTAGATGGGCGAGGCATGCAGGGCTTCGGCACCGCGGGTGCCATGCTCGGGGTCCCAGTCGTCATTCTCCCGACGGCAGTCGTGAAAGAGGCCGAAGAGTGCCGCGGTCGCGCGCCCTCGGCGCCCGAGCCCGGCGATCTTTGCAAGGCGCAGGCCTTGGCTCGCGACGGCGCGCCAGTGGTCCTGGCCGTGATATTCGGAGCCTGGAAAGAGAGAGCCCTCGATCGCGAAATCGCAGGCGGCCTGCCACTGGGCGCGGGAGAGTGTGAGGCCGCGAGGGCTTGCGAGGATCGAGGGCATCTTGAGGGTCATGTCGGCCTTTCGGTGTCGAAGTGTTGTATCGGTCCGGGCGCGGTTCAGCGCTCGAGACCAAGGATGTCGAGTTGTCCGGCAGGCATCGCCTGCGGCACCCAGTTCAGCGGGCAGAGTTGCCCATGGCCCTCTTCGGCGGCGGCGCGATCGAGCATGCCGTTCAGAAGCGTGGGATGCGGCAGGGTGATGTGATCGCCCATATGCGCCATGGCTTCGTGGTTGCTCTTTGCCTTGGGCATCAGGATGGCCCAGCTGGGCAGGTCGAGGGGGCCGCCGGTGGCCAGGTCCTCGGCCTGCGCGTCGACGACCCAGCCCAGAGGGTCTTCGTGCAGCAAGATCATGCCAGGCACGAGCCAGGCCCGGGCATAGGGGTTTTCGCACAGACCCCAACGCCGGTTCAGGATAGTTTCGAGCGGAAAGCGCCATTCGAACAGCAGATCGGAGACGGCCTCCTTGAGACCGGCCGAGTCGGCGACCGGCGCGGTCTGACTTTCACGCAGCTCACGCTCCAGCGGGGGAGAACTGCGACGATCGGGCGTGGAGATCACCACATTGGCGAGGCCCTGGCCCAGCGCCTGCTGAAGCTTGTTCCAGGCATCGAGGTCGGGATCATCGATGAAGACGACGGGAATTTCTGCTTCGGTCATGATGGCTCCTTGAGGGTGGTGTTTGGGTGGGGGCGGCCTATGGAGCCGCTCAGATCGAGTTGTTGAGCCCGAGGGCGGCCTGAACGCGGCTCACCAGCTCGAGTTTGCGGTGATTGCTGAGCCCGGAGGCGCGACGCACCAGGATCGAGATCGCGAGGTTTTCCTGGTCCTCGATATTGGCATCACCCAGATCGTCGAGATCGTGCGACATGTCGCTATCCGAGTTGTGCACCTCGACGGCGACATTGCCGTTTGCCATCTGGGCGAAGAACATGCCGAGCGCATCTTCGGGGCTGTCGGCATAGGTCGATGAGGCGAGCACGACGGAATATTGCTCGGGCTGAGCCGAGGGCGTGGATGGCAGCGACATGGCTGGGGTTTCCTTTCGAGAAAGACAGACAGGATGTGGGATCAGCCGCCTGGGTGCTGAAACGGCTGGTTCGCGCTCTCGGTGTCATCGAAGAGCAGCGTGCCGTCTTCGGCGAAGACCTTTACGCGAAAGCGCGGCGTGCTGTGATCGCAGGGGTAGTCATCGTCATCCCCGAGTTCGACGCCCTTGGCACGCATGAAGTAGAGGAAGCGATTGCAATCGCACGAAGCATTGCCGTCCCGCCAGTAATAGCCGTGGAATGGCAGTGATTGGCATTCGGTGCTGACCTGGCGCTCCTGGGTAAGGGTATCGAAGATCTCTACGTGGCCTGTTGTGAAACTGGTCATCGGGAGCCTTTGTGTCTTGAGGAGACGAAACAGGGCGGCGGGCCGGCCTTGCGCTCGAGTATTGAGGCGCAAGGCAGACGCGCCGCCCCGTTGGATTGGTGTATCTCCCCTTATGGGGAGGCGTCAGAAGGTGATCTGCACAGGGTCGAGATATTCGATCTCGGGGACGGCATGCAGACCCAAGGCCGCATGTGCCGACATCTCCTTGAGCGGTGCCAGCGTCATCCATATCCCCGCCCCGAAGCGGTGCACCCTGGTTATCGGTCGACCGCTCTCCTCGCAGAGTTCTCGTGCCTTCTTCTTGCCGAGCAGTCCGCCCTGTTGGACGGCAGCTCCGCGGCAGGAGATCGGAGCCTTGAAGGTGAGGTTGAGCCAGTCGAGGAAGTGGAAGAAGAACCCCTCGGGGATATCTTCCCATCCCTCCCGTGTGGAGAGCGCCCCTTGGGGTGCTCCGAAGATTTGCACCTCGCTTTGCACCTGCGGCATCTGGGGTTGCAGGTCTGCCTCCTTGAGGAGCACGACCCGGGCCGCAAAGGGGTCCTTTTCGGTGCGGCCGTTCAAGAGCATCGAACGAATGTCTTCGAAGAAGAACGAGGCGATGGGTTCTTGTGCGCGCATGCTGGCAGGCAGCGTGCCGCGGTCGATGGCTGGAATGCGGGCGTGCCCCGCCATCAGGCTCATGGCCTGCCGCGCAGGCCGCGCGCGATGATCGAACTGCTTCCGATGAGCGTGAGCCCGGCGGCACTGATGATCATGAGCTCGAGGGTCGGGTGCTCCGCGAGCTTGAAGAGCGCGAGGTAGATCAGGCCGAGCGACATCACGACGGCGATGCCATTGGCGATCATCTGTAACCGCCAGGGGCGCGCCGGGCGATCGATGCCGCGATAGATGTTGAAGACGAGCCGTGCCGCGTTCAGCGCGATGTAGGCCAGGAAGGCTCCCATCAGAAGCATGTCGCCCTCCTTGAAGGAGAACCAGGCCATTGCGCCGAAGATGAGGAAGTGGCCGAGCTCGAAGAGGATTTCGTCAATGAAGAGCGGGCGGCGGTCGGTCGAAGAAGTCATAAATCACTCTGAGCTGCTGAAGATGGATTTTGGTCTGTGGTGGGAGGCGGCTCCCCGTGTAGAGCAGGGGGCCGCCGGATGCACGCAGGGTCGTCAGACGTCGACCTTGATATTGCCGTAGCGCGGGTTTTGGTTGTCGAGATTACCCATCAGGCGGATCAGCAGGTTCTCGACTTCTCCCGCGACGCGGGCGCGCGCGCTCGCATCGAGCGATTGGTCGATGACCACCTGGAAGAGCGCCTCGAAGCCATCGTATTCGCAGGCCTCGTGATAAGGATCGATCATGCTGAGGCGCTCATCCTCGGCCCGGTCCTCCTCGTTTTGAGCCAGCTCGTCGATGTCGCAAAGCGGGTTGCTGGGTGCGACCACCACGGCGTGGGGGAGGTAGTAGGCCTTGAAGGTATAGCCGCAGTAGTCATCAGGCCAGGCCTTGATGATCTCGTGAACCTGGTGATTGACTTCCGCGCTCGCGGAGGCGGCGAAATAGGCAGCACCGGCGCGCTCGATGAGATCGGGGGTTGCGGCCCAAAGCGGGCTGAAATCGAGCGTCGGCTCTTTTGGGTCTGCGAAGTGGACCGCGGGCTCCATCATGAGATGGACGTCGGTCTCGAAGTCGGGATCGGTGGAGAAGGTCTCGCTGAGGCAGAGCATATTGCCGGAGAGCTTGGAGCCGTAATAGGCGGCCATCTCGGGGCTGTAGAGCGGAGCGGTCTCGGCATGCAGGGTGATACCCTCGCGCGTCTCGTCGAAGCGCAGCTGGGCCGGCGCGTCGCAGGGGCGCGGCGCGGGCGCGCTGATGGCGCGAAGATCCGCAAGGCGCGCTTCGGGAATGCCCTTCTGGATGACGGGCTTCTTGGCGCCGGTGAGAAAGCCCCAGTCGTGCTTGGGCCCGGCAATGCCGCGGGCGAAGACGCCGAGGAGATGTTGCTTGGAGGGGGTGCGACCGCTGGTGTCGGAGCTGATCTCGGTGGCGATGGCCGACAGGGCGGTGGTGGTGGTGACGATCGTGGTCGATTTCGACATGTGGTCTATCCTGTGCTCAAGGATGCGGTCTTGGCGGAATGTGGCCCTCGGTCCTGCGACGCATCCATGGAACATGGGATGAAGGTCGAAGATCGGTCTGTCGTCTGATTGTCCTGCGCCCCAACGGGCCCGGGTTCGCAGGAAGCTATTGAAGGGTGCCGCGCCACGCAGAACAGTAAAAGCCCTGCTGCATTCGGCTCCTGTGAAGTAGAGCCGAATGCAACAGGGCGGAAATCCAGATTGATCTGGATGTCTGTTTTTCTGACCCTTGTCGGGTGGATCGAGGATGCCGTCAGTTCTGGTGAGCCAGGCAGATGCGAACGGTATCCTCATCGATGGGCAAGAGCCGCGCGCTGTAGCCAAGGCGTTCCATACGTGCGTGGTTGCTCTCACCTGCCATGGAGGTGTGCTGCGGCAGGCCGACATCGTATTCGACTGGCCCTACGAGGACCTCATCAATCCAGTCGGACCGCGTGAGGGCAAACTCGAGTCGTTCCAGGTGAGGCCTGGCCTCCCGGCAATCCTGCGGGCAGGTCACGCCCGGGTGCAGGCCTCGGACAAAAAGCCTGAGTTCGCGCAGGCTGTAATGTCCTTGCCGGTATTGTCCCGTGCGATCCAGCAACTCGCGGCTATAGGCGGAGGCGTCCTCGGGCAGATCGGTGTGCATCAGCACCTTGCTGCGTCCAAAGGGCCAGCCGCTTACCGCGTAGTGGAAGTCACCATTGTCCGGCATCAGGCTGAAGAGCGGATGCGCGTCGAGGCCGGTATCTTCCAGCGGCTTGGTTGCCGCGATCTCTATGGCGCGGGGTGCCGAAAGGCAGGCGTTCCAGCTCCCGTCCTGATGGCGGCGCTCGATCGTCCAGAAGAGGGTCGGTCTCATGTCGTCTCCTGCTTTCGTGGAGTGCTCTATGCGGGGTTGAGCGGCTCGAACTGGGCCGCGATCTGGCGCGCCAGGTGGCCGCCTTCATCGGCCATCGCGAAGACCTCCCATTCGAGCATGTCGTTCTCGTTGAGGTTCTTGCGAAAGAGGTTCTTCAGCAGAAGGCTAAGCATGGCCGAGTTCGCGCACCAGCCTTCGACCTTTTGCCCCTTCTCGCCGCGCGGGCGCAGAAGGTAGGTTTGCATCTTGCCGATTTCGGATGGGATCTCGTCGAGCAGCGCGAGCGCCATGGCAGTCTGCCGGTCAAAGGCCTCGACATGAGCCGGTCCGATGCGACCTGATTGCGGATAGGCGTCAGGCACGCCGCCGGTGAGCTTGCGCACGCGCTTGTCGGCCTTGAGCCGCGCAAAGAAGGTCGGCGCCACCGTCCAGGTCTTGGCCTGGGCGAGGTCCTTGTCGATATGGGCCATGCCCTGATCGAAGGCCAGGGCCGGGTCGCGCGACTTGTCGCCAAGATAAAGCGCCATCGGGGCATCGCCGCGCAGCATCTGCCGGGCCCGGGCCTCGGTCGGAGAGATGCCGTCGGCCTCCTTCCAGCCGCCGGGGTGGTAGTAGAGCGAAAAGCGCATCCGCTCCTTGCCGGAGAGCCTCAGCTCGCGCATCCGGCTCGCCTCGGCCTTGGTGGGGGCGAAGTCATGCGTGGCGAGCGCCAGCATGGCGCCGATCTCGATGGTGAAGTTGCCGAGGTTGTGCGTGTAGTGGTGATCTTGGGTGGCGACTTCGAAGCCGCTGCGGCCCTGTCCGCCCTTGTTGCCCCAGCTCATCTTGCCGCCCATGCGGTGCGGCTTGAAGCCCCAGTCGGACATTTCCCAATGCGCAGGGATGAGGGGCACGAGTGCATCGCCCAGCGCTTTTGCCTTCGCCTGGAAGGCAGTGAAGAGGCCCATCTCGTGCATGCGCACATGATTGCTCCACTTCGATTTGGGTCCGGCATCGGCGCGCCAGTTGGCCAGCGCGTTGCCGGCGTCAGAAACCTCCTGCGCGAGCGGGAGAAGGATCTTGCGGGCCTGGGTCCGGCGCTTCTCGGTCGCGGTCATGTCGATTTTCCGTCGTGCTTTCGGTCGGGGCGTCGTGGGGCGCGCGGGAACGCGAGCGATCATGCGGCCGCGGGTGCCGGCGCGCGCTGGGCGGCATGTGCCGCGGTGATCGCGGCGCGCCGGGCAATTTCCTCGTGGCGCGAGAGCGGCTCGAGATAGTCCTCATCGATGAAGATCTCGGATTGGAGATCGAGCTCGCCATGGCAGATGACGTGGACGATGGCCTCGATTGGGTCGAGGTCCTCGGGCGCGCCGTAGTGGTAGGCCGCGTAGTGGGGCATCTCGTTGGCGAAGTTGACGAGGCCGACGGGGAGCTTGAGAATGCAGACTGTCTCGGGCTCGGGATGCGCCGCCATGGCGGCCGGATCGAGCCGAGTGATCCCGAGCCCTGCGGCGCGGTCGCCTCGGGTCAGGATCTTGAGCACCGCGGTGTCGATGGCGGAGGCGTCCATGCCGGAGGTGGCGATCTGAAAGACCTCGATGCCTTCGGCGTTGGCAAGGAGGGTCTCGACCGGCTCGGTCGGAATGAAGGGGATCTCGAGGGTGGTGCCGCAGATCAGGGTCATCGTCTCTCTCACTCACTGGGGGCGCAGCCGGCGCCGTTCGACATCATGGGCGAATGGGGATGGCTGGACCCAGGTCGCCCCTCAGGCTGACATCTCTTCGCGCAGGCGTGCCTCATAGGCGCGGATACGGGTGTCGCAGTCGCGTTGCCAGCCAGCGATGAGCAGGTGCTCATGATTGGTAAGGGGTGGGAAGCGTGCGAAGAGTTCGGGGTAGCCCGAGCTTCTCAGGGTATGGGTGTCTTCACCGCGCTCGACATCCATCCGCCAGTCGTCGCGGTAGCGAGAGATGGTCTTTGCATCCCAGGAGATGGGAGATATCCATTCAAGCTCCCAGGGGCGATGGAACAACCCGCAGGCGGCGGTGCTGCTGATCACTGCCATGCGTGGATCATCGGGCAGACATCTGATGAGAGAGCGGACGAGGCCGCCCCCGAGGAAGGAGGGAGCATGGTGTTCGGTGATCCGGTAGAAGCCGGAGAGCCTGACGGAATGCCCGGTCTTGATGTCTTTCATCCTGTCAGTGATGTCGGCGCGGCGGAGGTCCGGGGATGTGGTCATGTCGGCATCCTGTCTGTCTTTCGCGGAAAGCGCGAGATGTTGATCGAGCAGCGCTGGGGGCGCCGCTCGACGAAGAGGCTCAGGCGCCGGCGGCGTCTTCCTTCTGCCGATCCAGCTCGGCTGCCATCAGCTGCCGCGCCTGAAGCGTGGCCTTGTGCTTGTCGAGTTCGCGGGTGACGACGTCGCGGCGGAACTCGGCCATCAGCTTGCTGACCTCGGCGAGGCTGGTGCAGTAGACCATGCGCGAAGTGGTCAGGCCCCAGCTTTCGCTCCAGCACCAGGCGTCCTTGTGGCCCTTGATGTTGTCCAGCGGCTGGAAGTCGCACGGGATCGGGGTGTTCAACTCGATGATGAAGCCTTGGTAGCCCTTCTCGAGCAGGATCTCGAGATATTCCGAGGGCTCGGGCTCTCCCTTGGAGAGCGCCTTGAGGATAGGCTTCAGAGACGGATGGACGTCCTCATCCTTCCTGTCCATCTCGTAGCCGAGGCCTTCGAGATCGTCATCGTTGACGAGGGTGTAGTCGCCTTGGCCGGCGAGCCAGATCATCCGGGCCACGGAGACGGAGTTCTCGAAGGCGATGCGGGCGGTCTTGGCGGAAGTCCGATGGGTCATGGAATATCCTCGTCAGTATGGGGGTGGGGCAGGGTTCGCATGAGGCCCTGCACCGGGCCCCATGCTTTTGCTGACGGCATTCGCGGCTGGTCTTACCAGGCGGCGAACTGCTCCTTGATGTTGCCGCGTGGCGCCATCGCCTCGGGGCCGGCGTAGGAGCTCGGCCCGACTGTGTCTTCGACGGCATCGACATAGCAGGAGAACTTGCCTTCCGGGCTGGTGCGCAGCGTGGTCGGAATGCCAAGCTCGTCGAGGACATCACCCCAGAGATCGAGGAAAGCCGTGTCCACCGAGAGGTGGAAGTTGGTCGCATAGCCATATTTGTCGGTCTTCTGCGTCCATTCCTTTGCGGACTGAAGGATTTCCTTCACGGTTTCCCGCTTGATGCTGCGCCGGTTGTAGTCGGCACCGCGACCGGTCTCCTTGTAGCCCAGCAGCAGAAGCGGGATCTGTGCTTCGCCGCAGGTGTCGACGAGCTTCTGGATCGTGGCGGGCGGCGTCGCCCCGACCACGGTCTGGGCGATGATGTCCGCCTGGTAGACGCCCTTCTCGCGAAGCGCCGTCTTGGCGCGTTCGACCTTCGTGATGTCCTTCGCGCCATGCACAGAGATGCCGATGCCGATGCCATTGCTCTTTTTCAGGACGTCGAGAACCTCTGCATTCTTCGTCCAGTCGAGACCGTAGGCGGTGAAGTTCACCGATAGGCCTCGCTCGGCACCCGCACGCAGGATCTGCGCGAAATCGGGGTGGTGGGCCGGCTCGCCGCCACCGATTGCGATCTCGAAAGTGCCCATGGCGGCAAGCTCGTCGAAGATCGCCTCGATGCGCTCGAGCGGGGCGTGCATACCTTCAGTGGTCGACCCCTGGTAGCAGAACTTGCAGCCGTAGCCGCAGAAGTCGGTAATTTTGACATCAACGAGTTCGGGCGTGGTCGACTTCTCGTAAGGTGCGGGCGAGGCGCGGAACTTGGTGCCGGTATGGGCCGAGTAGCCGACGAGGGCTGCTCCATCGCGTTTCCAGTGGCTGACATGGTCGAGATCGACGACGACGCCGTCGCGCTCCAGCGTGGCATGAGCGGTCTCGGAGTTGTCGTCATAGGCGACGTAGGTCACCGCGTCCGACAACAGGAACTCGAACCATTCGGCCAGGGTCATGTCGAGCCCCTTGGGGACGGAGATCCCGTAAGGCGTGCTCATTTCCATGTCCGGCTCGAAGGACTTGGCCGCCTCGATGGCGTCCTCGAGGCCCAGGCGGCGCAGCATGGAGTGAACCTCGATTGCCTCATGGTTCGAGGCGGCTTTAATGCCGGAGGCCCAGAGGAACAGCACCGCTTTGTCATGGGCATCGCGCAGGATGAAGTTGTTGCGCCCGTAGCTTCCCATGGTGCGGGACAGGGAATCCGCCGGGAGCTGCGCATGCACCCGGTCATCGTTCATTGCGTGAAGAACGATCGAATGCGACGAGGAGGAGTTGGTGGCGCGGCCGAGGCGGATAGAGGTGATTTCCATTATGGGATCGAAGTCCTTTGGCTGGCAGATACGTGAGATGTGTCGATTGGCGCCGATCGGGTCGCGCACTTTCGAAACTGAAGGGTTTTGAAGAGAGGCAGCGCCATCGGAGGCGTCCGGTCCACGGGACTGGCCGGCGCAGAGGATGGCGCGTGCTTGAGGCTCAGGCTGCGGCCTGGCGCTCCTGTGCAAGTGCGCGGATACGCATGCGCTCATGAGATGAGCCGGCAAATTCCCGATCAAAGATCGTGAGGGCTTCGCGATCGCCACGGGTGGGTGTGGTGATGCCCGTCAGCAGATGCAGCAGCGCCCAGGCATCATGCTCGAAACGCCAGATCCGGATGCGGGTGTAATAGCGCAAGCCGCCCGACTGACGGGCCGCGAGGTCCTGCGGGGTTTCGAATTCTGCGATCTTGAAGTCCTCGTCGAGAAGGAGGGCCGCATCGCGCGTGTGCACGCCAAAGCGTGGCAGGGCGTAGGGCTCGAGGGCCTTGCGGTCTTCGTCGCTCAGAACGAGGTCATCGAGGATCGCCATGGCGCCAAAACGGGTGCTGTAGAAGAAATAAGCGCCGGCGCGGTTCATCTTCATGCCAGAAAGACCGGAATAAGTCGCGCGCTGGCCTGCGATTTTGCGAGCATCGCGATGGCGCATTGGTTCGCGTGAAAACATGAGATCTCCTATTCAGGCGTGGTGGTCGGCGTCTTTCGAGTTGCAAGAAAGTGCCGGGCGCGCATCTGGTCGTGGTGCGATGTCGCGAAGATGGTGTCGTAGTGCTTGAGGGCGATGCGTTCCTCATCGCCGGGGCAGGTCAGCCCTGCGAAGATGTGGGGCAGGCACCATGCCTGACGCTGAAACATCCATAGGGGCTTTCGTTCGAAATCCGGGTTGGTGAAACTGCGGTATTCCGTGTTCTCGTGGTGGTTGATGTCCAACACATCGAGGGTTTCATCGATCAACTCGGCAGGGGTAAGCCTGCGCACCAGGTGGCTGGCTGCAAGAAACGGCTCGAGATGCCTGCGCTCGTCGTCCGCGAGTGCGAGATCGTCGATGACAAGGAGGCGACCGAACCCGGAGGTCTGGAAGTGGAATATGCCTCGTCGTGATAGTGCGCTCATTTCGTGGATGGTGTAGGAGATGCAATCTCGCACGAGTTTTCGGGTGTCGCGCTGATTGATGGGGCGGCGTGCAGACATGGATGGCCTCGTGTTTCAGGAGGTAGCGCCAGGCTCAGGCCGACATCGGCGTCAGCCGATTGATGGCATCAGGAAGCTCTGCAAGGATCTTCTCAGCTGCTTCTTTGGTCTCGAAGCTTTCTTCGCTGATGTAGCCGGTGTCGGGCTCGGCACCCACCGGATGGAGGGAGATTTGCCAGCTGGGCGACCAGCTGTAGCGGCTGCGATTGAGGAGGCTTGCCGTCATTAGCTCACCTGCGGCCAGGCGCGCACCGAGGGCCGCCCAGTGGCGATCGCGGAAAATGCGGGCGCAGTCGGGGATCGCGGCATCCACTTCCTGGCGCAGCGCTTCCATCATGTCCTTGGCCTCGGGACCCGAGCACATCATCTGGGTATTGCGGCCGATCGCCAGGGCGTATTCCAGCGCCGGCAGGGCGGCGAGCGGAACATTGAGATTGAGGCTTTCGCCGCCGTTGGAGCCGTTACGGGCCTGGCCGTCGCGACCGCAGGTCGGGCAAGTGGACATGGGAACTCCTTCGCAGAATGAATTTGATGGGCTTTCAGCAATCTGTTGTGCCGCGCGGCGGCAGCGATCCGTCCTCCACGGCGGATTGCGCACCGCCAGGGGCCGTATTCGGGCAACCGGGCTTCACCAGATCGGGACTGCGTCCTTGACGAGAAGCGTCGGGCTTTCGAGGTCGTAGAACTGCGCGTCAGCCGAGCGCGTGAGGATGTTCATGCGGCTGGGCTCCAGCCGCTCCAGCTCCATCAATCCATGGTTGGAGTGCTTCATTTGTGCGATCCGTGCGACTGCTTCGGGCACGCCTTTTTCGAACTCCGAGAGGATGAAGAAATCGCGCACGAAGTTCTTTCCGGAGATCAGGACGGCGAACTCCTTGAGCGTGATGTCTTCAAGGGGGCGCGCCCCGATGACAAGCGACAGATGCGGGTCCATCCGGGCAGGATCGTCGAGCTCGATCAGGGCCTTGGCAAGCCGCGGTCCGGCACCCTGAAGGATCGCCACGAGGTCATCCTCGAAGTAGAAGCCCTGGTTCTTCAGCGCGACCAAGAGAGCGAGCCGGCGGGGACAGTCGTGATGAACGATGGACTGGGGCAGATCATCGCCCGGGCGGAACAGGATGGTTCCGCCGGAGGCAATGTAGTCGAGTGCCGCATCGATGGCGCCGGTGGCCATCAGTGCCTTGACCATCTTGAATCCCTCTTTCGAGGTCGAATGCGGATTGTAGCGACCCGGTCCATCCCGTTCGAGCAGGTAGGCGAGTTGATGGGGCAGGTTGGCCGAAACAATGGCCGCCACGATCTCGGGCGTTCCCCGCAGGGGTTCGAGCCGGGCGGTAAGCCCTTCTTCGA